>Ga0180433_10000555_pt1 | contig 63803 bp, 51 predicted proteins | sample SS_ome_8_FD_132980 | JGI IMG/M metagenome (GOLD analysis project Ga0180433, IMG submission 132980) | Hypersaline lake sediment archaeal communities from the Salton Sea, California, USA - SS_1_D_1 metaG | ecosystem: Environmental > Aquatic > Non-marine Saline and Alkaline > Hypersaline >... | reverse complement strand
TGATGTACCTTCGTACCTTATCAGCGATATTATGTGCTGTCTCAATCCGTCGCCTGCGACGCAATTCTCGCTCACGAATTTTACGACGAGCCTCTTGCTCCAGGCGCCTCTCCTGTTCTTCCATAACTTTCTCTTCCCTGAGAAAGGCCTGAATCTTAGCTTCGCGTTCTTTTTCTGTTAAAATCCTTTCGCCCGGCTCTTTTTTTCTTTCAACCTCAACAGGTGTACCGTTTTTCTCATATTCAGTTAACTCTTCCAAAAGTAAAAATTCATCATCTGAATCAAAAGCACTCCGAGGTGGTAACACAGATGTACGAGTTTCACTATGTTTGCATAACCCTATATTAACCAACAGAAATTCCACGTAGTATCTTCTTGCTGCTAAATCATGAGTAAGCATCTCTTTTAGACGAGTAAACTGCTCATCACTAATCGAGTGGTTCACCAACGCTAATATTAGCTCTGCAATCTCAGTGTTGTTCTTTTTATTCCCATTCATGCCACTTCCTCGGCCAATGTCCTGCGAATACATCGCAGTAATGTATCGTGAATCCGGGCTATATATCTATATACACTGTGGGTAGATTTGTTTATATGGTTGGCAATATCCTTAACTGTAATACCCTGTTCATAGCGCATCCGGAGTAACTTACGATCTTGTTCAATTAGTTTTTTTAGGCAAACTCGCAATGTCTCGAGACGGATAGTCATATTTGAAAGTATTGGTACTGCATCTGACTGAATAAGCTCAATAAGTTCATTGTCAAATTTAATGCGTCTGCCTTTTTGTTTTTGCAAAAATGAAAGCACCCTGTAATGTGCTATACGCATCGCCCAAGCAAAAAAATCAGTACCTGGTTCAAAATCCTTGAAATTTCTATACATAAATGTCACGGTTTCCTGCATAATATCGTCAGCATCAAAATAGTTCGGCACTAATGTAAAAATGAATGCGTAAATCCTTTTATTGTTAGCCGTTAGCAGATGCAGAAACCCTTCGGTTTTGATATCATCCCCCGGACGACTCGAATACGAAGATTTGTCTTCCATAAAAACTCTACAATTAATGTCATTTTTAATCACATTCTTGTGATCAACAACAACAGAAAAAACATGTCCTTTCTAATTAGAAAGATGCCGTAAAGCCAAATTTTTGCGGACAAAATATAAAATTTATGTGCAGACTCTGTGTCGCGGTACACAAATTTAAAACAGATCCTGGTCAAATATCATAACTGCTTGTGTTATAGGATATTATGAATCGTTCTGGCAACACAATATAACAAACTCCACAAGATGTTTTTTAGGAGTGTTTTTTCTTGACTTTTGTTTTCCATAGCAACGAATAGAGGTATTATACCTCTTCTTTCAAAACAGGATATACTGACGTACACTAACATATTATTATTCGGCCGCTTGCGCGGCTCGGCTTTTGTGGTCTTTTTTACTTTCCGCGCAAGCCGCGGCGAAATATTTATTAGGTGTCCTGAGCTTTCCGTCTCGCGGCGATGTCTTCAATCTCTTTGAGGATATCGTCCGGTTCGGTCATACGGCCTATGCCCTCGGTGCCACAGGCCAAGCGTCCGGTCTCCGGGCCGATGATTTTGAAGCCAATCTGCTTTATCGTCTCTATGTTTTTCTGAACGACAAGGTTGGCCCACATTTTGCTGTTCATCGCAGGTGCAAGCAGAACAGGTTTATCCCAGCATGCGCAAAGCGTTGTGCTCAGAAGGTCATCACATATACCGTTTGCGATTTTGGCGATTATGTTTGCCGTTGCAGGCGCAACAACGACAATATCAGCCCAGCCGGCAAGGGCGATGTGGTCTATCTTGAAATCGGCCTGCCCCGTCCATAAGCTCGTATGAACCGCCCGCCCGGTTACAGCCTCAAAGCTTTTGGGCCTGATAAGCCTGCGGGCGTTTTCGGTCAAGATGCAATCGACTTTTGCACCTGCCGCGGTCAGCCTGCTTGCCAGGTCAACCGCCTTGTATGCTGCAACACCTCCGGTAACACCTAACAGGATATTCACATCGGCCAGCCCTGAACCGGTCTTTTCCATCAATACCCCTTGTCACAGTTTCGGTGTTTCGGTCCCTTCTTCACCCGTGCCGTAATCAACAGCAATTTTGTCCTGTAATATCTCGGCAACTACAATCTCCATTGGTGTTTTGCCCTCCGTATCCTCGATCAGCGGACGAGCGCCCTGCATGATTTCGAGCATACGTTTCTGGATCAACGCGGAAAGCTTAAACCTGCCTCCGACCTTGTTAATAATATCCGTGCTTTTGAGGTCTTCTATCATTCTTCGTCTCCGGCTCTTCTTTGTATAATCTGTTTTATTTCTTCCACCGCCTGATTAACATCGGCATTGATGACCATATGGTCGTAATACTGCCAGGCCGAGGCGATTTCGACACTGGCACTATCCAGTCTGCGCCTGGCCGTTTTTCCGTCCTCTCCTCTGCCCCTGCCGGCCATCCGATCCACGAGGTCGGCCTGACTCGGCGGCAGGATAAAAATCATCAGCGCATCGGGGTACGAGTTCTTGACGATAAGTGCACCCTGGACGTCTATTTCGAGAATAACGGTTTTGCCTTTTGCCAAAGCCTGCTCTACATCCTTTCGAGGCGTGCCGTAGCGATTTCCGAAAACTTCGGCATGTTCGAGAAAATCTCCGCTTTCAACTTTTTCCTGGAATTGCTCCTGCGTGATAAACCGGTAGTCTTTACCGTCAACTTCACTTTCGGACTGCGGTCTGGTCGTGGCCGATATGCTAAGAAATGCGCCGATTTGCTCGACCAGTTCCAGGCACACGGTGCTTTTTCCAACGCCCGATGGACCGCTGATAATCACTACTTTACCTTTTTTTTCGTTCTTATCGCTCATCTTGCCCCACTGTCACTCCACGTTCTGGATTTGTTCCTTAATCCTGTCTATCGCACACTTCATATCGATTACCCAACTCGCTATTTGGGAGTCAGAGGCCTTGCTTGCAATCGTGTTTGCCTCTCTTAGCATTTCCTGGCTGATAAAATCCAGCCTTTTACCGGCGCTTTGCTCTTTCTGACAGTACTCTGAGAACATCTTCAAATGCGAGTTTAGCCTTGCCAGCTCCTCGGCTATATCACAACGATCGGCCAATATCGCCGTTTCTCTTGCCAGCAGCTCCTTATCAATGTTCAGTTGTGCACCGGCCAGCAAATCATCAACCCTCTTTTTCAATTTGTCGTGATATTCTTCAATCACGACATCCCTTCGGTCGCTAATCAATTGCAGCTTTTCCTTTATAACCCGGCAGTTGGCGGTCAGGTCTTGAGCCAAGGTAGCGCCTTCGGCCCGTCGCATCTGTTTTACCTGGTCTATTACACGGTTGACTAAGTCCAGAACAACCTCTTTCATTCTACCGGTCTGCTCCGAATCCGGTGACAGAGGCTGTATCACTCCGGGCAAATTCAGTAATGCGGCAAGCTCAATCCTGCTGTCTATTTTGTTGGCTTCGGCGATATTCCGAAGCTTGCCTATGTAGTCGGTCAGCGTATTTTCATTAAGCTCGAACAGCGCCTCACCGGATACATTTTTCATATGAACAGAGCAACTCACCGTACCTCGCCGAATCTGCTCTCGGAGGAGCTTTTCAATATCCCACTCAAGAAACGAAACCGTATCCGGCAATCTCAGGTGTGCTTTGAAATAGCGGTTGTTAACCGTCTTTATCTCAACGGTGTAGCTGATACCTTCAGCCTCAGTGGCTGCCTCGCCGAAACCTGTCATGCTACTTATCATTGCGCAATATCTCTTAGTTAAACCATCATCGGCCTGCCGGGCCGCCTGATTCGGCTGGGGCGGGCAGTGTTTGTTGGGCTCCGGCCGGTGCAGACAGGTCCTTGCTCGAGGTCGGCTTGTAGAACTTGACCATTATCACTGCCAAAAACAAAAACAGCAGCACGAGCACAATAGTAACCTTCGTCAGAAAATCAGTGGTTTTCGTGCCCAACAGACTGCCGGCACCACCCCCGAATGCCGCGCCCAATCCGGCGCCTTTGCCCTTCTGAAGCAGTATTATCAAAATCAGAGCAAGGGCGATAAGTATCCATAAAACACCAACCACTTTCATAACAAGCGGCACAGCCGCAACAGGCAAAAACATCATCTCTTTTCCTTATTACTAACCTGTACGATTATAAATATCTTTGAAAAAAGCACATCTTGACCTTTTCTTTGACTAACTGTCTGATTTGACCGGGAATATACCACAATTCCTGTTGAAAGTAAAATTCTTTATAGAGATGTCTGTCTTGGAAACCTCGATTCTGGTTTTATGCTGGTTCTCGGGAAAAATCCGCTTTGTTTTTTTCACAAGCAGACAGTTACGAGCAAAGAATAAAATATATCTGCGGACAACTGCAATCCTTATTACCCTTGTTGCCCGTTGGATGCTCATTTCCGGCTTTTTGGCTCAAAAACAACGATTATGGCTATTTTATCTGATGGTCTTAGCAGAAAAAATTATTTATTTAATCTTTTTGGTTGACAAATACACGAAAATCGTGTATGTCAATATGAAAATTGTGAAGAAAAGGCATTTTGAAAGGAACTTCAATGAATACCTTTATCGACGAAAACAAAAGATTGCTAAGGGCATGTTATCTGGCTGCAATTATCTTAGGCTGGTTTTTATTGGTATTGGGGTGTTTAGCAGCGACCGGGCATTTTGTTGCACTGATTTCAAGAATTAGCGATTGGGGCCAGTTCAAGGAATATTATTTCTACGAGGTTCCGTGGGATGTCATTAATGGGATTCCCGTCGGACTATTGGCATTGGGAATAGGACAATTTATACGATATGTGTATGATGACAACTACAAGCCCGGCTGGATTCTCAGGACTTTTGGGAAACTTCTTTATATCTACGCTGTGATATTCGGGATGTTAACAATCTTTACCACAGTCATGGTATTTCCACATTGGGGTGATTGGCCAGAAAGAACGATTCGCTTGTTGGCGGCTGTTATCTGGGGTACAGGAAAGATAATGCTTTTGATAGCCGCCGCTCTGATCTTAAAACGTGTTATGCCCATCATCGAAGAATCGAAAACGTTGGTTTAGGAGAGGGGAAGAAATGATTCGTATAAGACTCGACTATGTATTGTTAGATAACAGAATGAAGCTTAAAGAGCTTGCTGAAGCCACAGGCATAGCCGTAAATAACCTTTCTGTTCTAAAGACCAACAAGGCCCGTGCTATTCGTTTCTCTACCCTTGAGAAGTTATGCAAAGCACTCGATTGTGCCCCGGGCGATCTGCTTGAATATGTTCCGGAAAACGAAACCAACCCGCAAATACCCGGCGAGACTAAATGAATCGGCGGCTGGGGTCTATATATGGCAAGCAAAGCGTAACAGAAACAGGTTTAAGTGTTTTTGAAGTAGTAATAACAACAAATTTAAGAAAGGAAGAAAATGAAAAAAGTAGGATTGATTTTGATTGTGTTAAGTGTTGTTTTGGTTTGCCTCCAGCAGGCCCAGGCAAAAAAGTATGAGCCGACGTGGGAATCTCTCCGCGAGTACAAGGAGATTCCCGAGTGGCTGCGTGAAGGCAAGTACGGGATTTACACCCACTGGGGGCCTTATGCAGTCCACGCTTATGGATCGAATACGACATGGTACTCGAATGCCATGTATGGAAGGCCGGATTCAGAAGCCCGTAAGCATTTCGAGAAAAACTTCGGCAAATTGACACCGACATTCGGCTACAAGGATTTGATTCCGAAGTTCACGGCTGAGAAGTTTGACGCCGATGAATGGGCCGACCTGTTCGCAAGATCAGGTGCGAAGTTTGCCGGCCCTGTCGCAGAGCATCACGATGGTTTTGCCATGTGGGACACAAAGTATTCCGACTGGAACGCTGCAAAGATGGGTCCGAGGCGCGATGTCGTTGCCGAATTTGAAAAGGCGGTCAGGAAGCGAGGCATGAAGTTCGTTACTGCGTTTCACCACGCTGCCAATTGGTTCTTCTTCCCGGTCTGGGATAAGCGCTATGATACAGGAGATCCTAAGTACTCCGGTCTGTACGGTCAGCCACATAAAGAAGGCGCGATGCGCAACAAGGAGTTTCTCGATGAGTGGTACGGCAAGATAATCGAGGTTATCGACAACTACAGCCCTGATTTTATCTGGTTTGACTTCGCGCTTGATTCGATTCCAGAAGGTTACGTCAAGGATTTCCTCGCATATTATTACAACGATGCCGAGGCCAAAAATAAAGAGGTAGTCGTTACTTACAAGGGCAACGACCTTGTGCCCGCCACGGGGGTTCGCGACCTGGAACTTGGCCAGGAGTCAAAGATTACCTATCATGAGTGGATTACCGACTCGACTGTTGACGACCGCGGTGCTTGGGGCTACGCGGACGACCTGGTTTTCAAAACGCCCGACCGGGTGATTGACAACCTTGTTGACCGGGTCAGCAAGAACGGCTACCTGCTGCTCAATGTCGGTCCCAAGCCTGACGGCACTATCCCGGATGGTGCCCGCAAACTGCTGCTGGAACTGGGCGAATGGCTGGACGTCAACGGCGAGGGCATCTACGGCACCAGTCCGTGGACGATTGCAGGTGAGGGCCCGACCAATCTCGGAGAAGCCAGCGACATCGGCTTTAATGAGGCAGATACTGTTTACACCAAAAAAGACGTTCGCTTCACGGTCAAGGGCGACACACTCTATGCCACCTTCTTAGCCTGGCCCGGCGAATATGCCGTAATCCGTACCCTTCGGGGGGAAGGAGACCAGGCCGAGGAATTTGAGATCCCCCGCCAAGATTCTGGCCCTGTCGACCCCAAAATGTCGGTTGTCGGCAAAACCTTAACTCTCCAGCGACGCGGCCGAAAGTCTACATACGAGTTTAAAGACGACGGCAGTGTTACAATTACCTCACCATCCCGGCGCCAAGGCGGCGAGCCGAGAATCAGGGAGGCCGAATACACGCAGGACCGAACCGACATAACCATCGCAATAGGTGACTATGAGATGCAGGCGACATACGACGGCGAGAACTTCGCACGTGCGGCGGGTGCTCCACGTCATGAGGGCTTCTACAAAGAAGAGGTCAAGCGCATCAGCATGTTAGGTGACGGCAAAAGCCTTGAGTGGCACAGAACAGAAAAGGGACTGGTCATCAAGACTCCGAACAAAAAGCCGAGCGACTATGCCCACGTCATCAAGATAGAGCGCTACCACCATCCGAAGATTAAGTGATTTGTAAATAAAAAAATTGCTCTGTAGAAAACTTCTAAAAATTGTTATTCTGAATCCTGATTTATCCCAGAGATATTGGGACACGCGGGGTGAAGAATCTCGTGCGTATAATTTTTCATTCCGGGCTTGACCCGGAATCCAGTACTTCAACATCTGGATTCCAGCTTCCGCTGGAATGACAAAAGCCAAAGGATCGAGATTCTTCCCCTTCGACTACGCTCAGGGCTAAAGGCTATCTTTGCTCAGAATGACATCCACAAGGTTTTCTACAAGCCGAAAAAAATAATTTTTAAGAAATTAAGGTATGAACAAGGCGGGGTTAATCTTGAGATGAAAAAATCACGTAAAATTATTGTTGCGATTATCATAGTACTGGTGGTCCTTGTGGTTGGTGTTTCAATGATTCGCAAGGCTCGCCTGGACAAAAAGATAGAGACCGTTCGTATCGAAAAAGCCGAGCGCGGGGTTTTGGTTGAGTTAGTCAGTGCCCCCGGTGAAATCGAACCTAAAAAGAAGGTGGATATTAGCGCCAAGGTCTCAGCCCGGATAGTGGAATTGCCCCATAAGGAAGGAGACCGCGTAACCCGCGGCGACCCGGAGGCAAATCCACCGGTGCCTGCGTCGATACTCGTTCAGCTCGACGCAAAAGACCTTGAAAGTCACCTGCGTTCGGCCCAGGCAACCCGTTCGGCCCAGGCTGCACGCGTGGAAGTTGAAAAGGCGACAATTGCCAGTCAACAGTCCAACCTTGAAGGTCTTGCAGCTTCCTTCGAAGAAGCAAAACGCGATTTTGAACGCAAGAAGGGTCTGCTCAACTCACAGGATATAAGTCAGTCGGTGTTTGACCAGGCAAAATACAGGGCCGAAGGACTAAGAGCACAGGTTGCCGCGGCCAAGCATACCCTCGAATCGGCCCGGTTAAACCTGGTGGTGCTTAAGCATAATATTGAGGCCGCAGATGCTGCAATCGCCCAGGCAAAAGAGGCCCTGAGCTATACGACCATTACCTCTCCCATCAATGGTGTCATCACTTTGATAAATGCCGAGGTGGGTGAGGTGGTCATGACGGGGACAATGAACAATCCGGGAACGGTCATATTGCAGGTCGCGGACCTGTCACAGATGTTGGTAGTAGCACAAGTGGATGAGGCCGACATCGGAGAACTGGAGGTCGGCCAAAGGGCCAAAGTCTCTGTCCGCGCCTTTTCCGACATTGATTTCACCGGAACGGTTGACACAATCGCTCTTACACACAGGTTCTCGGATAACAGAACAAAATACTTCAGGACCGAAATACTGCTCGACAACAGTCCTGATGTAGCTAAGCTTTACTCGGGCCTCACCGCTGACGTGGATATCCAGACCCGCACACACAAGGACGTTCTCAAAGTGCCCAGTCAGGCGGTGTTGGCACGGGAAATTGACCTGCTGCCCCTGGGAATTCGTGAAAACAGCCCACATTTAGACAAGAGTAAGACGCATGCTATTGTCGTTTATCGTTACATTGACGGCAAGGCCGTTGTAACACCCGTCAAAATCGGTTCCAGTGACCTGACCCATACCATAATAACCGCCGGCATCTCTGAAGAAGACGAAATTGTGGCCGGGCCTTTCAAGGTGCTCGATACTCTCGAGCATGACCAGAAGCTGAAAGATGAACGCCAGGTCAAACCAGACAGTGACAAGGCTGTGGCCGACAAAGCTAAAAAATGACTGCACAACACGGCAAGTTAATAATTCGGCTCAAAAACGTCAAACGCATTTACAAGGTCGGCGTCGAGAGTATCAACGCGCTTGATGGTATCGACCTGGAGCTTTACGAAAATGAATATGTTGCGATTATGGGTCAATCAGGCTCCGGAAAAAGTACATTAATGAACGTTTTGGGATGTCTCGACAGGGCGACTGCCGGCTGCTATGAGTTGGACGGACAGGACACAACAAAACTGAGTGATGCACAACTGGCACGGATTCGGAATGAACGTATAGGTTTTGTCTTTCAATCTTTTGAATTACTCGGTCAGATTACGGCACTTAAGAATGTGGAGATGCCTCTAATTTATTCACGCAATGGTTGGTTCAGCCGACGAAAAAGGGCAAAGCAGGCACTTGCGAGAGTAGGACTGGCTGATCGGGTAAAACATAAACCCAATCAGCTTTCTGGAGGTGAAAAACAACGCGTTGCTATCGCAAGGGCATTAATCTGCAATCCGAGCATACTGCTTGCGGACGAACCTACGGGAAATCTGGACAGCAAAACCAGTGAAAGCATACTCAAACTCTTTGACCAGCTTCATAAAGAGGGCCAAACAATCGTAATGGTAACGCATGAAGAACACGTCGCCAAGCATGCCAGGCGGGTGATTCAGCTCAAAGACGGCCTGATATGCAGTGATATACCGACAAACCGGAACATAACAGGTATGTCAAATCCGTGCAACTCTGAGCCGGAGGTGTCCTTATGAGAAGACTGTTTTCGGTGCCTCTGGTTTGTGCACAACTGTTGTATCAAAGCGCCCATCTTGCGCTCAGTCAGATTTGGGCTAATAAAACAAGGTCATTGCTCACCACAATTGGAATCGTAATTGGTGTAGCTTCCGTTACTGCCGTTATCGCCGCTTTGACCGGACTAAAGGCCACTATTCTCAGTCAGGTCGAAACTTTCGGAACCAACACAATAATTATACAACCCCAAAGACCCGACACCGGACCCTTAAGCCATTTGCCCTGGTGGCTTGTTCGGTTTGAACAGGAGGATTTTGATGGTATGCTCGAACATTGTCCTTCGGTTCAGAGATACTCGCGCATCAGTGGAAACAACCAAACCGTTCGCTATGGCGAAAGGTCCGTCAGGAATGTAGATGTCAGTGGAGTGGAGCCTTCATGGCACGAAATTGAAAGCCGGCCTCTTATCCTCGGAAGGAAACTTTCCATGGTTGACCTGACGCATCACGTCTGTATCATCGACCCTAAATTACGCGACAAACTTCGATTGGATACCGACTGCATTGGCCAGTCAATTCGCGTCGGCCATAACAGGTTTCGAATCGTCGGAGTAATTGAACCAAAAGTACAAATGGGTTTCATCGGAATGGTTTCAGACCGTGAAGATTATGAAGTTATTATCCCTTTCAGGACAAGTTATAAGTTTGGCGAACCCTGGATAGCGGTCCTTGCCGAGAGCAAATCGACCGAGGTTCTGGAAGAAGCCGTTGCAGAAATAAAGTTTTTCCTGCGGCGTACCCGCCGTATCAAGCCCGGTGATCCTGATACATTTAGAGTTCAATCTTTAAAGAGCGCCATAAAAACCTTCAACAACATAGCTCTTGTGGTAACGTTGGTAGCGGGTGGAATAGTAGGCATCTCTTTGCTCGTTGGGGGTGTGGGCATCATGAATATAATGCTCGTCTCAATATCGGAACGCACCCGCGAAATCGGCCTTCGAAAAGCTGTCGGTGCAAAAAAATCCGCAATCCTCACACAATTTCTCGTTGAAGCGGTTATTTTGTGTTTCTTCGGCGGGCTGATAGGCGTTGGCTTGGGCAAACTTTTGACTTTTGGAATATCAAGGATAAATCCTCTTCTCGAAAAAACTTATATTCCGCTCTGGGCGGTTGTGCTTTCATTTGGTTTTGCCGGCTTCATAGGTGTATGTTTCGGCCTGTTTCCGGCGATTAAAGCTGCCAGACTTGATCCCATTGAGGCCCTTAGACATGAGTAGCAAATTATCACTAAAAGGATTCTTTGTATTTTCTATAAAGCAATGCTTTGCGTTTGGGCTATTACTATATGCCGGTTGTGAAAAGGTCCCTACAGAATTTTACGAGTTAAAAACCCCACCTGCCAAACTGCGCCACATAGAACGGTTTGACTGGGAGAAAATGAAGGCCCCTGTCAAAAAGCCGCCCGATCCCAACCAGGAATCACCCCAAAAGCTTGAGCTTATTTTGGAACAGTGCCGCACGCTGGCACTGGCCAACAACCTGAGCTTAAAGGTTCAACTTATCGCCCCTGCCATCGCCGCCCAGACAGTGAGTGAGCAGGAGGCAAAGTTCGAGGCCGCCTTTGTAGCAAACGCCTCTTACTCAAAGACCGATACACCCACCGAGTCAACTCTTTCAGGTTCGGCGGTCGATGCCTCAAATGTTGACCTTGGCGTCCAGATTCCCCTGCGTACCGGTGGAACTGTCAGCTTCGATGTTATCGACAGACGTGTAAAAACAGACGAAGTGTTCTCTGAGTTTAGTGAATCCCTTAATCCACGATACAGTAATGATTTTGTAATTTCAATCAGTCAGCCCCTGCTGCAAAACGCAGGCAACCGCGCCAACACCTACTCCATCCGTATCGCCGAATATGACCGCCGGATAAGCGAGACCCAGACCAAGCTTGAGGTAATAAGGGTAATAGCTGCTGCGGACCGTGCCTATTGGCGGTTGTATGCCGCCAGAAAAGACCTCACGGTGCGCAAACAACAGTACGATCTGGCCCAAGCCCAGCTCGAGCAGGCTCAGCGTTTTGTCGATTTGGGTGAGCGTGCGCAAGTGGAGGGCATCCGTGCCGAAGCGGGAGTCGCCGCCCAGCTCGAGGCGATTATTATCGCCGAAAACAGCGTCCGAGACAGAGAACGTGAACTTAAGCAGATATTGAATAAGCCCGGACTGGAAACTCAAAGCCCTACGGTGTTAATTTGCGCCACTGAGGCCAACCCCGTACATTATGATTTGGCCCCGGACCGCGTAGTCAAAACTGCTATCCAAAATCGCATGGAAATGCTCGAGCTTGAACTTCAGCTTGCCAGGGATGCCAGCACTATTGACTACTACCGCAACCAGGCGCTTCCGCTTGTTACTCTGAATTATACATATAACATCAATGGTCTCGGCCCGACAAGATCCGATGCGTACGACCTGCTTTACGACAAAAATTTTGAAGACCATACTCTTGGCCTGCAACTGCATGTTCCGTTGGGAAATGCAGCCGCCAAAAGCCGCCTCCGTCGGGCCTTCTACCAGCGGCAGCAACATCTCGCCTCCCGCCAGAACCGAAGTAAGCTAATTGAAGTCGAAGTGCTCAGAGCCGTTGACCAACTGGAAGCAAACTGGCAGCGAATCCTGGCCAGCAGGCAAAACGCCGTTCTCTCGAGCAGGGTTTTTCAGGCGGAGAAAAGGCAGTTTGAGCTCGGGCTTCGCACTTCTACCGACGTCCTTGATGCCCAGACCAAGTTCGCCGAGGCACAAAGCGCTGAAATTCTCGCGCTGGCGGAGTACCAGATAGCACAGGTTGACCTGGCCTTTGCCACCGGCACATTGTTAGGAGCCGCGAAGGTGCGGTGGGAGCCCATCGTCCCGGTGAGTGAATAAAGGGCCGCAGGAACGCAATCAAGAGCAACATTTACCTAAACCGGATATTTCACCGCCGGGGGCGCTGAGAACTTGACGCGGCCTTTGGCCGCAACCAAACTCAAAAATTAAAATGTAAAACGCAAAACTTCAAAATCCCGGCAAGCCGGGATAACTCTTTATTATGTAAATGGTTACATTAGTCTTATTGAAAAAACACGCATAAAAAACAAGAAGTTGAAAGATTGTATTACAGAGTTGATTCATAGTAAAGAAGTTATGACCGAAACCGGCTTTTACCAACGGCAACATTGTGCTTATGATGATAAACTTTGCGGTTTTATATAAGTCATTGTAATAAGGAATCTCTGCACCCCCTGCGGTCTCAGCGGTAAGCAATGCAAATTAACTTGTAACCGAAATCCACAAGAGCTACATATTGTCGTTGCCAAATAATTTTTTTCTCAAGTTGACAGGGCTTTTAGTTTTTTCTCGAGGGCTTTGACCGCGATTTCGAGCGCTTCATTGAGCTTGGCGGCATCTTTGCCGCCGGCCTGGGCCAAATGCGGCCTGCCGCCGCCACTACCGCCAATAACCGTGGCGATCTCGGCGATAATATCAGAGGCGCTAATGCCTTTGTTTACAATATCATCGGTCAGAGCAGCCAGCAGCAGGGCTTTATCTTCGCTTTCAGCAAAACCTAAAACAATAGCAGCGGATTTAGCTTTTTTCTTCAGGCTGTCGATAGCATTTCGCACCTGTGCAACCGGTGCGGGCGAGAGCCTGCCTACTATTAAAGCCGTGTTTGCGATTTTTTCGGCCCCAGCCAACAAGCTGCTGACTTCGTCGATTGTGGCGTTTTTACCTTCTCTGGCGGCGGACTTTAACTGCCTGCTCAAATCCTTGTTATCGTCGATTAACTTCCGGACGCGATGGGGGAGCTCTTCGACAGGGACTTTTAGCATTTCGACGAGGTCATCAATTATTTTACTTTGCTGGGTGATGTATTCGTTCAGTGCCCTTCCGGTCAGCGCGGTTATCCTGCGGACACCGGCGGAGATGCTCTCTTCTTTTATCACCTTAAAACCGCCGATTTCACCGGTATTAGCTACATGCGTCCCACCGCAAAACTCCCGGCTGAATGCCTCCTTAATGGAGCTTTCATCTTCGGCACCTATCGCCACAACGCGAACCTCGTTGCCGTACTTTTCACCGAATAGTGCCATTGCGCCGAGTTTCTTGGCTTCGTCAATCGGCATTACCGCACAGGCAACGGGGATATTTTCAGCGATTCTTTCGTTAACACGGCCCTCGACTAACCTTATCTGCTCACTTGTCAGGGCCTTGGGACAGGTGAAATCAAACCGCAAATAATCCGGACAAACCAGACTGCCCTGCTGGGTTACCGATCCGCCCAAAACATCACGCAAAGCCCACTGCAGAAGATGCGTGGCCGTATGATTCTTCTTGCTGTCTGCTCTTTCTTTATCAACTATAGCGGTTACTTCTTGTCCACTTGACATGCTCCCGGCAAGCTTTCCCCAGTGGATTACACAATCACCAATTTTTTCAGTTCTTTCAACCGTAAACTTATCAACGCCCGATTTAATTTCCCCCCCGTCTCCCACCTGTCCACCTGCTTCAGCATAAAAGCAGGTTTCTTCTAAGATTAGTCCGATTGTTTCACCGTAAACGTTATTGTCTGGGGGAGATGCTTCTTGGGTACTAAGGGTTCCGGAGATATGGTCTGCACCGAAACGACCTCTGGGTTTAATCCAACTATGTATTCGTGTTGTTATACTATCGGTTTTGTACTTTGATGAGTCATCGGTCTTGGACAATTGAAAACCGGTTAAATCAATTGCAATGGTGGATGATTTTTGTGCGGCTCGGGCGCGTTCACGCTGAGCCTCCATAAGCTCATTAAACAGGCCGGTATCGACTCTTAAACCCTGTTCCCTTGCCATAAGCTCGGTCAGGTCCAGTGGGAAGCCGTAGGTATCATAAAGCATAAAGGCGTCCTGGCCGCTGATGGTTTTACCTTTCGCATTTTTAGCAGCGGAGGTAAAAATTTCCAGGCCTCTGTCCAATGTCCTTCCGAAGCTTGCCTCCTCATTCTCGATAACGGTTGCGACAAAATCGGCTCTTTCTTTTATCTCACCAAAGGCATTGCCCATCACATCAGAAAGAACATTGACAAGTTTATATAGAAAAGGCTCGTGCATACCGAGGACTCTGCCGAACCTTGCCGCCCTCCTGAGTATTCGCCTGATGACGTAGCCCCTGCCTTCGTTCGAAGGGGTAACACCATCAGCAATCGCAAACGCTACCGAGCGGAGGTGGTCTGCGATAACTCGGAAGGCACTATCTGTTTCACTTTGCAACTGAGAAGTATATTTGTGTCCGGTTGCATCGGCGATGGCGCAGATTATGGGACTGAACAGATCCGTGTCGTAGTTGCTGGATTTATTCTGCAAAACGGCGGCTATCCTCTCCAGCCCCGCGCCGGTATCAACGTAATTGGCGCTAAGCCGGTCAAGTTGAGCAGCCGATTTGCGATTGAATTGTATGAATACAAGGTTCCACAGCTCAATGAACCTTGCACAGCCGCCGTTGACCCGGCACCTGTGGCCGGGGACGTTTTTCATATCACAGCAGTCCGGGCCCAGGTCTATATGTATCTCGCTGCATGGCCCACACGGACCGGTGGTGCCCATCTCCCAGAAGTTATCCTTTTTGCCGAATTTAAGAACCCTGTCCACCGGTATCGGCGTTATCTTGGGCCACAGATCCCGAGCTTCTTCATCAGGAGGCAGGTTCTCATCCTTATCTCCGGCAAATACGGTCGCCCACAAGCTGTCCGGATTTATTCGGTAAACTTCGGTAAGAAGCTGCCAGGCCCACTCAATGGCCTCGGCCTTGAAGTAGTCACCGAAGGACCAGTTGCCCAACATCTCAAAAAAGGTATGGTGGTAGGTGTCAAGGCCGACCTCTTCGAGGTCGTTGTGCTTGCCGCTGACCCTGATACACTTCTGGCTGTTGGCCGCTCGCGGATAGTCGGGTTGCTTCAGCCCTAAGAAGATGTCCTTGAACTGGTTCATCCCGGCATTTGTAAAAAGCAGTGTCTCGTCACCAATCGGCACAACCGGAGCGCTGGGGATGAACTGATGGCCTTTATCTTTGAAAAAGTCAATAAACCCGCTTCTTATCTCTTTGGCTGTAAGCACCTAATCTCACCTGAAAACATCGATTTACTGCTTAGCTTCAATCATTCCTTTAGCGACCAAGATTTTTTCCTTTATCTCGGCGGCAAGTTCGGGATTGTCAGACAGAAAAGTCTTTGCGTTTTCTCTTCCCTGGCCCAATCTCATTTGGCCGTAGTTGAGCCAGGCGCCGCTTTTTTGGATGACATCACAGGTGGTACCGAGGTCGAGCAGGTCGCCTTCATAGCTTATTCCGGAATCGAACATTATGTCGAATTCGGATGTTTTGAAGGGTGGGGCGACCTTGTTCTTAACAACGCGCGCCCGGACGCGGTTGCCCACTGCCTGGCCGGTCGAATCTTTAATGGTTGATATGCGCCGTACGTCAATCCTGACTGAACTGTAGAATTTCAAGGCGTTGCCGCCGGGCGTTGTTTCGGGATTGCCGAACATCACGCCGATTTTCATCCGAATCTGGTTTATAAATATCAGGCAGGTCTTGCTCTTACTTATAACACTTGTCAGCTTTCTCATCGCCTGGCTCATCAGTCGGGCCTGAAGACCGACGTGGGTTGCGCCCATCTCGCCCTGAACCTCGGCGGCGGGCACAAGTGCGGCGACAGAGTCAACAACAATTATATCCACCGCGTTTGATTTTATGAGCATTTCTGTTATGTCTAACGCCTGTTCACCCGTGTCCGGCTGACTGACGAGCATACTATTAATATCTACTCCCAGTTTCTTGGCCCATGTCGTATCCAGAGCGTGCTCGGCATCGATAAAAGCGGCAACTCCCCCGGCCTTTTGAGCGTTGGCGATGACGTGAAGCGCAAGGGTGGTCTTGCCGCTGGACTCCGGCCCATACAGCTCGGCTACCCTGCCCCTTGGGATGCCGGCACCACCTAAAGCCATATCAAGCGAAATAGCGCCCGTACTGATGCCGTCAACACGTGCTAATTGATCCCGGCCCAATTGCATAATCGAACCCGAGCCGTATTGCTTTTCTATCTGGGCTATCGCACGTTCAAGGGCGCCGGCTTTGGAAGCCGCTTTCTGATTTGTTGCAGCTGACTTTTTTTTCTTACCCATGTTCATAATCTCCATACATCAATAAAACTAAAAACTCAAAGCTAAAAGCGAAAAACCATAATTCAAAACTCGAAACCTATCTTTTCCCTTTAAGCGTCAAAATACTTGAACCGAGTATGTTTGCCGATTCCTTGGTTTCTCCTAACGTGACAACCTGGTTGGACTCATCTTTCGGCAGAGTATCCGGAAATCCTATCAGCTTAATAGAATATTCATAAGCTCTGTATTTTAATTCAATCTTGCTTTTTGAATTTTGCATCTTATAGAACACGCCGTAACAACACAGGGGCGACAACTTTTGAATTTTAAGCTATGGTTTTGCACTTCCCGCTTTACACTTTTCGCTTCTCTTTATTGCAGTGAACTTCTGCTTATCGTTGTATAGATCGGTCCGCTGCTTGTCAATTCGCTTTTATAGACGCAAATCGAATCAACTGAAAAGGAGCCAAGATTTAAGTCGCCGTAATCTTTTATCATGTTTTTCAGTATTCTGCCGGCCCGGGGATTCTTTATCCTGCACAGTGTAAGGTGCCCGGAAAACTGTTTCTTGTCGCCTCCCCACCCGGCCTCACAGAGCCGCTCATCCAGGTCCTTTTGCAGAGCAAACAGGGTATCATTTGATTCGATACCGGCCCACAGCACCCGGGCTGATGTGCCGAAGGTGCCGATCCCAGCGACATCTATGGAAAAGCCTTTATGGTTATCTGCGACATCCTCGACAATACTGCAAACTTCAGCGATGTCGGCGTCCCTCACTTCGCCCAAGAATTTTAGGGTAAGGTGGATAAGGGCGGGGTCCACCCACTTTACATCAGGCCTCGTCAAGCCGGTCATTTCACGCAACTTGCGCTGGACACGGCCTATTTGGCTTCTGATATTATCGTCAATATCTATTGCAATAAAACACCGCATCGATATATCCAGACTCCACTTCTACGAATGAAGAAACCGCTGCGAACTTCCAGCTCCTCAAAACTGTGTTACTTTTCGCAAGGTATTAAATCTTTCCTCCATATCGTCCATGCCGGCCCCTTTTATCCCGTAAATTGAGAAATCGCCGATAGTGAATGACGCCGCCACCGTACCATAAACCATCGCGTTACGCAGGCTGGTGCCATCGACTTTACCGGCCTGGGCCAGATAACCCATTAATGCCCCCGCAAAAGAATCACCGGCGCCTGTCGGGTCAATTACAACCCTTGTCGGATAAGCGGGGAGAATGAAGCAATCACCGTCGTTGTTGGCCATCATCGAGCCGTATTCACCTTCTTTTATAATAACGACTCTCGGCCCTATCTCCAGAATACGCGCAGCGGCCGTTACTAAATTGCGTTGTCCTGTAAGCAGTCTGGCCTCTTCTTCATTCAACACTAACAAGTCTATCCTGTCCAGCAATTCCTTCAAATCTTCACCGGCTGTTACAATCCAGTGGTTCATTGTGTCGGCAGCTATAAAACCGGCCCTTGAAATCTGCTCCAAAAGCTCAATTTGCAGGGCCGGAGCGGTATTAGCCAGAAAGACATAATCACTGTCGCTGTATGCCGCCGGAACAGACGGCGGTGCTTCGGAAAGAACGTTCAATTCAACGCTATCGGTCTGTCGTTCATTCATATTTTCTTCGTATGAGCCGGCCCAGCGGAAGGTCTTGCTGCCCGGACGAACTTCAAGTCCCTCCAGGTCAACATCCCTGCCCTCGAATACTTCAGCCAGGTTAAAAGGGCAGTCATCGCCGACGACACCTAAGAAACGAACGGGGGAAAAGAAACTGGCAGCCATGCTGAAGTACACCGCAGAGCCGCCGATGCTATCTTCATTGAAACCAAAGGGCGTTTTTACAGTATCAATACCGATCGAACCGGTTACCAAAAGCGACATTTAACAAGGCTCCATAGAATAAACTCAGGTTCCGAATTTTTTCAACGTATTTTTTATTCTCTGCAAAGTATTTTGTATTCCAAGCACATCGACCGAATCGAAAATCGGCGGACTTACCGTCGTGCCGCAAATTGACACACGTAAAGGCTGAGCGACTTTGCCGAGACCCACCTGCCTTTCACCTGCTAGATCCCGAAGCAGCTTTTCGACAGTCTCCGGTGTTATCACTTCCAGCCCGGCAAGTCTTTCTCCGACGGCACGCAGGATAGCCAATCCGTCATGTTTGAGCAAGACTTTTTTGACGGCTTTTTCATCATACTGAACATCTTCGTTGTCGATAAAAACAAATCTGCACTTTTTCTCAATATCCGCTAAGGTCCTGGCCCCGGCGTTTATCTTTATCAGCCTCGCAAGAAGTTTATCATCGCCGCCGGCCGCGGGTGAGCCAATCGCCTTGAGATAATCCCTGAACCGGCCCAGCAGCCTGTCATCAGGAAGCATTTTTATATGTTCGGTATTGAAGGCTATAAGTTTTTGACGGTCGAAAAGGCTGTTCGATTTCGTCAGACGCCCCAAATCAAATGCATCAATCAACTCGTCGAGCCGCATAATTTCACGCTCGTCGCCGGGATTCCAGCCCAAAAACGCGAGGAAATTGACTACCGCCTCGGGCAGATAGCCGCTTTTGAAGAAATCAACCACGTTTATCTCCGGCAACCGGATACCAAGGTACTCAGCCATTGCGTCAACCGCGGACATATCAGGTGTGTTTTTACCTTTAACAAACTCCTCGACCTCTGCAACCGAAATATTTGCGGCCCCGGCAAGCTTTTGAGTATCTAAATCGCCCAGCGCCTTAATCGCCTGTCTCAAGGCCTTTGGCCGTTCGCGCTTCGAGAGTTTGCCGCCGCTGTCGCTCACGGTTACCGACATATGTGCATATACCGGACTGCGAAAGCCCAGGGCATCCTGAAGCGCCTGATGGCCGGGCGTATTCATCAGGTGCTCCTGGCCGCGGATGACGTGTGTAACGCCCATCAACTCATCATCAACCACGCAGGCGAAATGATATGTAGGCAAGCCGTCGCTCTTTTGTATAATAAAATCGCCGATTTCACGAGCCGCAAAGATAACCTCGCCGCGCACTACATCGCTGACGATAATATCCCCCGTAGTCGGCATGGCAAAGCGGACCGTTACGGGTTTGCCCTGAGCGCGGGCCTTTGCAACATCCTTATCGTCGGGAAATTTATCCGGGCGTGGATATATCAGATTTTTCTTCTCGGCCTGGGCCTTTTCGCGCATCTGCTGCAATTGGTCGGGTGTGTCGAAGCAATAGTACGCCTTCTTATCATTTATAAGCTGTTTTATGTACTTATCGTAGATTTCTTTTCGTTGGGACTGGAAATAAGGTCCATTCGGCCCGCCGACCTCCGGACCTTCATCCCACCCGATGCCCAGCCAACGCAAATCATCCATCACCTGCCTTGCCGCCGCGGGGGTGTTGCGCTTCTGGTCGGTATCCTCAATTCGTAGCAGGAACTTACCGCCCGTTTTTCGAGCCAAAAGCCAGTTGAACAGAGCGGTCCTGGCCCCGCCTATATGCAGGTAACCAGTCGGCGAAGGTGCAAAACGCGTTACAACCGGCTCTTGAACCACAGCAGAACTCCTGAAACCTCAAAAGTGTTTGTCAAACATACAAACCGCTAACAGTAAGTTACCTAACCGGCATTGTCAAGGGTGATATATGTTCGCTACAAATCCAGACCCCGCTGTGTAACTCTATGCTCGGAAAGGGTATATTCATTTTCTGATTGCAATGAGAGCCGACTTGGAATATCCTGTCATTATGAACCGATTAACAAGAAATAGTCTGTTCCCCCCGGAAGTGACAGCACGCTTCCCGTCAACGAGATACCAGGGAAGTAAAGCAAAATTAACAGACTGGATATGGAGTCATCTGGCGGGCCTCGACTTTTGTACCTGCCTTGATGCATTTGGAGGCACGGGTGTAGTAAGCAGCCGGTTAAAGCAAGAAGGCAAACAAGTTACATACAATGACATCCTTAGATTCAACTATTACTTCGGGCTGGCTCTTGTTGAAAACGATAATGTATTTTTAGAAGATAAAGACATCTCATGGGTTCTGAAAAGGCATAAAGACATCGACTATCCCACCTTCATCCAGGACACATTCGGCGGCATCTACTTCACAGATGAAGAAAACGCCTGGTTAGACCAAACAATTACCAATACACGGCATTTAGACGACAGGTTTCTTTTTGCTTTGTCCTTTTTTGCGCTTGCTCAATCTTGCATTGTTAAGAGGCCCTACAATCTTTTTCACCGCAAGAATCTTTACGTGCGCCTTGCCGATGTCAAGCGGAGTTTCGGGAATAAGGCATCATGGGACAGACCTTTTCCCGAATGGTTTAAGTATTTTGCGCATGAGGCCAATCAGGCGGTAGCTCCGGGTATCTTTCCATGCAGGGCATCAAATAAGGACGCGATGGAAATAGATGAAGAATATGACCTTGTTTATATCGATACACCCTATATTTCCAGACAGGGGGTCGCGGTGGATTATGCCGACTTCTACCATTTTCTTGAAGGCCTGTGCTTCTATGACCGATGGAAGGAACTTATCGATTGGGAATCTAAACACCGCCGTATGTTGCGGAACCCCAACCCCTGGACCGATAAAAAAACCGTTCACAAGGCGTTCGACGAGCTTTTCTCCAAATTCTCGAAGAGCATTATTGTCGTTTCTTATCGAAGCGACGGCGTCCCTTCAATAAATGAACTGTCAACTCTTCTTAAAAGATATAAGTCCGCCGTTCGCATAGAAACATTCGGACGATATAAATATGTTCTTTCAAAAAATGGCAACTCAAAAGAAGCTCTTATAATAGGAACATAGAAACTAACTTCTTGTATTTGTCATTCCGGGCTTGCCTGCCATCCGTAGCCTTCTGCGAAGGGTGGACCCGCAATCCAGGAAAATGTCATTCCCGCGGAGGCGGGAATCCAGAAATAAAGTAGCTTGAGGCAAAGCCTCAAACATTGTCTAAAAACTTATTCAAGGTAGCTTAACCAGTATATTTGGATATGGAAGGATCGAGGTAAAGGTTGAAGGATTCTGAATCAAAATCTAATAACCTATTCCTTCTGGGCGCTGGTTTTACCAAAGCTGTCTTCCCCATTGCGCCGCTGAACAAGGACCTACTATCGAAATTATGTACAGGCAGCTCACACACCACAATAAACAAATACTACAGAGAATATAAAACCAATGACATCGAAATTCTATTGACGCGTTTAGACTTAGATATACTTCTGCCTAACCATAAACAAACCGCTTTACAGCAAGACCGAAAAGAGATTGAGCGGCAAATCGCAGAATTTTTTGGCAATTTCCGGTTTAAAAAAGAAATTATAGCCAACAACACTTGGGTTGAAGATTTTGTAAAATTATTTCGGCCATATGATGCAATTATCAACCTAAACTACGATTGCTTTCTCGAGGGATTGCTGGACTACTATGAAGTCTGGTCGCCAAATAGGGGTTATGCTAACGTCGAGAACATACTGCTTGGTTCGCCAACCAATGCCAATAACATTCTTATCTACAAGATTCATGGATCAGAAAATTTTTATGAAGCGCCTCCGTTTGACAAGAATGGCCCAAAATTGGAGCAGAGGTGCATCGCCTTGGTTGTCAACGAAAGTATATTTCCGAGGTCTGGACAAAGTAGAATCTTTGGGTACGGGGGTGGTCAAACTGAAGTCAGGCAATATATCATTGCCCCGAGCTTTGTAAAATTTCAGCGTCTTGAGATGGCAAATATGGTTAATAAACTCATTGCAATTGCAAGAGATGCAAAGAACCTCGTAATCGGTGGTTGCGGACTCAGGAGAGAAGATATGTCTTTGTGGCTGATTCTGGCGAGTTTCCTAAACAGAAGGCTGCAAAGTACGAAGAAGTTGATTATAATTGACCCTTCACAGTGCGATCAAATAAAGGCAAGAATTGCCAATTACTGGACAGGTGCTACTGACCATTTTACTATATGCTGTATTCCCAAAACTTTTCAAGACGGTATAGAACAATTGACAAATGAGTTAAGGATTCATAGAATCGCAAAAACAAATATGAACGGAAATTACAACAAAAAGAATTCCGACCGTGAAGAACGGCTTGACTTTATTCGGGCGATTGTGGCCGAGGACAACAGGAGCGGTAAATGGGGCGGGCGGGTTATAACCCGGTTTCCGCCGGAGCCTAACGGCTATCTGCATATCGGTCATGCAAAAAGCATCTGTCTTAATTTCAGCATCGCCGCTGAAAACAAAGACGGCAGGTGCCACCTGCGATTCGACGACACCAATCCGTGCAAAGAAGAACTCGAATATGTCGAGTCCATTATGGCTGATGTCCGCTGGCTTGGCTGGGACTGGGGCGAGCATCTGTACTATGCCTCCGATTACTTCGAGCAGATGTATGAATACGCCGTCCGGTTAATAAAAGCCGGCAAAGCCTACGTTTGCGACCTGACCGGCGAGCAGATAAGACAATATCGCGGCACGCTCACCGAACAGGGTAAAAACAGCCCTTATCGCGACCGCAGTATAGAAGAAAATCTTGATTTGTTTGAGCGTATGAGGGCGGGTGAATTTCCCGACGGCTCACGAACGCTGCGGGCCAAAATCGACATGGCCTCTGCAAATCTGAATATGCGAGACCCGGTGATGTACAGGATTTTGCACGCAAGCCATCATCGCACCGGCGACAAATGGTGTATATATCCGATGTACGACTGGGCGCACGGTCTGGAAGATTCGGTCGAAGGCATCACACATTCGATATGCACACTCGAATTCGAGAATCACCGGCCTTTATATGACTGGTTCCTTGACCAGTTAGGCGTTCACCACCCCCGGCAAATCGAGTTCGCCCGGCTGAACCTGTCATATACCGTAATGAGCAAGCGAAAGCTTCTGCAATTAGTCCAGCGGGGCCTGGTCAACGGATGGGACGACCCCAGAATGCCGACCATATCCGGCATGCGCAGACGCGGCTATTCGCCGGCGGCTATCCGCGAATTTTGCAGGCTCATCGGTGTCAACAAATTCAACAGCACGGTAGATATCGCTCTACTGGAGCACTGTGTCCGTCAGGATCTCAACAGGAACTCGCCGCGGGTGATGGCGGTCCTGAGACCGCTCAAAGTGGTAATCGACAACTACCCCCAAGACAAGGTCGAACAATTAGAGGCAATTAACAACCCCGAAGACCCCGCAGCCGGCACAAGGCTCGTGCCGTTCTCGCGCGAGCTTTACATTGAGCGGGACGATTTTATGGAAGAGCCGCCGAAAAAGTTCTACCGTCTGGCACCAGGCCGGGAAGTAAGGCTGCGATATGCATATTTTGTAACCTGTAAAGAGGCGGTCAAAAACCCCGATGGCGAAATCATCGAGCTGCACTGCAACTACGACCCCGCCACACGAGGCGGAGATGCCCCCGACGGTCGAAAGGTAAAATCCACCCTGCACTGGGTGTCAGCGCCTCATTCACTTTCCGCCCAGGTACGCCTTTATGATCATCTTTTCACTAAGGAAAACCCGGATGATGTTGCCAATGATGCCGATTTTACCTCAAATCTGGACCAAAACTCACTTAAAGTCATAAATAACTGCCGGATTGAACCTTCGCAGGCAAACGCCGAGCCGCTAAGCAGATACCAGTTTGAGAGACTCGGTTATTTCTGTGTTGACCCTGACAGTACAGCCGACAGACTTATATTCAATCGGACCGTAACACTCCGCGACACATGGGCTAAAATCCAAAAAGCTCAACATAAGCAAAAAACATAAGCAAAAGTAGAAACACATAATCACTACCATTGAACCTTAAAATTCTCAGAATTTGGCCGGCATATACCTTAACGTCGCCGATTGCTTCGCGGGCAATTTACAATCCGAAAAAACCGGAATTTTTTTTATTGCAATCTCAAGTTGTTCTGAGATAATGCCGCTTTGCGGCTGTAGGGGCATTAAAAACTAAAAAAGGGAGCTTTAATGGGACCGGTATTACATGGGCTGATAAAACTTCAAAGTGTTGAGAACCGGCTCCGTGCCGCCAAATCCAAGCTTGCAAGATGCAGAAGAACCGTAATATTCCAGGAAAACCAGTTGAGGACTCTCCAAAACGGCCTTGAGGCAAAAAACGAAGAGATTAAGCTGGCACGGATACAGATTGACCGTCTCGAACTGGAACTTAAGGACAGGGACCAGCATATCGCCAAGCTGCGTTCGGCTCTGAATATGGCAAAAACAAACAAAGAATATGCAGCTATCCTGACAGAACTTAATACCTCCAAGGCCGATAATGCAAAGCTCGAAAATCAGGTTCTTGACTTGATGAAGAACATCGAGGCCGATGAAGCCGGCTGTGGTCAAATACAACAGCAGATTGAAGAGCAAAAGAGTGAACTTGGCCGGCTTCGCAAGGACACCGAGGTTAAAGCAGCCGGGTATGAAGCCGAAATTGAACAGATACAGCTCGAGTGGGACCTGGCAGCCAAGACGATACCTCCCGACACGCTGGAGGTTTTCAAGCGAGTCGCTGAAACTTACGATGGGGAGGCCCTGGCCGTTGTCGATAAGGAAAACGAGAAAATCGAGATATTCAGTTGCGGCGGTTGTTTCATGAGACTCCCTGCAGAAACTGTAAATCAATTGATGACCAAAGACGATATTATCCGGTGCTCAAACTGCACGCGGATTTTAGTGCTCAAAACCGGGGAGAGTTAGAATTTGCACGAGCATATAATCATACACACCGACGGAGGAAGCCGGGGTAATCCGGGGCCTGCAGCAGCGGCTTTCATTTTAGCAGACACGGAGGGGAACATAATCGAAGGTAAAGCGTCCTTTTTGGGCGATACAACCAACAACGTGGCAGAATACACAGGCCTGTTAATAGCGTTGTCTGCGGCAAAACAAGCCCGGGCAAAAAGGATTGATGTTTTCAGCGACAGTGAGCTTATAGTCAGGCAAATTAACGGCCGCTACAGGGTTAAAAACCAAAAACTTAAAGAGCTGTTCGCTGAATGTACAGGATTGTTGGCAGGATTTTCAAGCTGGAAGGTAACACACATACCCAGAGAGCAAAACAAACAGGTTGATGAACTGGTTAATCGTGCAATGGATCTGCAAAAAAACATTACACTCGAAAAGCCCCGACCTCGGCAAAAAGGCAAGCCGACCCGGCTGGGAGTACTCATAAGCGGCGGCGGCAGGACAATGGTCAATATACAGAACCAAATCGAAGCAGACCGGCTTAACGCTAAAATCGTACTTGTTATAAGCTCCCGCACAGCCACCATGGGCATCGAGCGGGCCAGGAACATCGGCCTTGAACCAAGGATCATACGCAGAAAAGACTTCGATGATATTGAGTCGTTCAGTGATGAAATTTCCAGGGAACTAAGAGAGGCCGAGGTGGATTTGGTTATACAGGCCGGTTGGCTCTGTCTGTGGCACATACCGGAAAAATACGAGAACCGGGTTATGAACATCCACCCGGCACTGTTGCCGAGCTTCGGCGGACAGGGTATGTGGGGCCGTCACGTCCACGAGGCGGTGCTTAAAGCAGGATGCAAAATCAGCGGTTGTACCGTCCATTTCTGCACGAATGAGTATGACGTGGGGCCTATTGTCGTACAGCGTAGTTGCGTGGTAAAGGATGACGACGATACCGATTCGCTGGCAGCCAGGGTCTTCGAGCAGGAATGCATCGCTTATACTGAGGCGATTCGCCTGTTTTGTGAGAACCGGCTGGTAATTGAAAACGGCGTAGTAAAACACCTCCAAGCCGGACGCTGAGCAGGCGAAAAAGCTTCGTTTGAAACCTGTCGAAAGCACTGATACCGAAAGATGTTTTATACTGGTGCCGATTCAGAATGAACCAGCGACAAAAATCAACAATAGTCAGGTCCGTTGTTGTGATTTTGAGCACGCTCGCCTTTGTTGTGGTGATGCTTAATGTCAGGGACTACGTCAACAGGGCCGAAGCCGTCAGAACGATGGAGTATCTCGGCGAAAAGGTGCGGCAGTATCGGGCCACATATAACTCGACCCCCCCCAAATCCTATCTGACCGGCCAAAGGACGGAATTTCGAGACGCCAGGCTGGGTGATTTCGAGTACAGGGCGCCGTGGATAGAATTCGGTGCAAGTCCCGACACAATTTTGGCTTACACCCGCAAAAATTATCAGTTCATTATTGGAAGAGGTTACATTGTGATGCGGCTGGACGGAAGTGTTGAATGGATGGGAAGTACCGAGTTTAATGAACTACTCAGCAGGCAACAAACCCAGGCCGAAATCGAAATACTCCAAAAACCAAAGGGATTTTAGGCCAAATACTCAACGCGTATCCGCTCTTTCGTTTTGCTCCGATGCCCTTTCGGTAAAAGCGCGTTACCCTTTCCCTTCAGAATGCGCCACAGCGTCTTGTTCCTTAAGCTCCCTGGATTTTTTGGCCTTTTTTGATTCCTTGACTCCTTCGAATTTTAAGTGCTCTTCGTCCTGTACGCTGATTTTTATGACGCTTTTGCCCTTGAACTGGCCCTTGAGAAGGCCCTCCGAGAGCGGGTCTTCTATGTAGTGCTCAATCGCCCGACGCAGAGGACGAGCGCCGTATTCCGTACTGTAACCTTTGTCAATCAAGAATTCTTTCGCCGTGCTGTCCAACTCCAGGTTAAGTCCGTGCTCAATAATACGTTTGAAGACCTTCTTCAACTCGTATTCAACGATAGTTTTGAGGTCCTCTCTGGTAAGAGCTCTGAAGACAATCTGAGCGTCAAGACGATTCAAAAACTCCGGCCTGAAGTGATGCTCAATCTCTTTGTCGAGCATTTCCTTCATCTTCTCATAGTTCGCTTCCTCGGTACGTTTGCCGAAGCCGAAGCCGGACTGATTCCTGATAAGGTCGGCTCCGATGTTGCTCGTCATTATGAGTATGACGTTCTTAAAGTCAATCTTGCGCCCGAAGCTGTCTGTCAGCCTGCCTTCCTCCATTATCTGCAGCAGCATGTTGTAAACATCCGAGTGTGCCTTTTCAATCTCATCCAACAACAGCACCGCATACGGACGCCGCCTTATCCTTTCTGTAAGCTGACCACCTTCTTCATATCCCACGTATCCGGGAGGCGCTCCGACCAGCTTGCTGACATTGTGCTTTTCCATGTACTCGCTCATGTCTATTTGTATCAGTGCATCGGCGTCACCAAACATAAATTCAGCCAATGCCCTGGCCAGAAGCGTCTTGCCCACACCGCTTGGCCCGATGAAAATAAAGCTTCCCATAGGACGATTCGGGTCTTTCAGACCGCTCCTGCTCCTTCGGACAGCCTTGGCAACCGCGGAGATAGGCTCATCCTGTGATACAACGGTCTTGTGCAGTTCGGCCTCCAGCTCCAGCAGTCGCTGCGCCTCCTGTTTTTCCAGCCGGGTCAGAGGCACACCGGTCATCTTGCTTACAACTTCTGCGATAACCTCATTGTTAACTTCGCCGGCCGCCTCCTTGTTCTTCTCGTGCCACTCGTGTTGAATCTCGTTCTTCTGGGCCAACAACTGCTGTGCCTGGTCTCTCAGGGCCGCGGCACGCTCGTAGTCGGCATTCCTGACCGCCTCATCTTTATCGACCTGAAGCTTTTCGATCTTCGCTTCAATATCAGCCAAATCCGGCGGTGGTGTCATGTTCTTCAATCGCACCCGGGCACCGGCTTCGTCAATCACATCTATCGCCTTATCTGGCAGGCATCGGCCGGATATATATCGAGACGAAAGCTCCACCGCCTGGTAAAGAGCTTCGTCCGTAAAGTGAACCCTGTGGTGTTCTTCATACCGGCTGCGCAAGCCCCGCAATATGTCAACAGTTTCGTCTTTTGACGGCGGCTCAACGGGTATCGTCTGGAAACGTCTTTCAAGCGCCGCATCCTTTTCTATATACTTGCGATACTCATCAAAAGTTGTCGCACCTATGCACTGGACCTCACCTCTTGCCAGAGCCGGTTTAAGAACATTCGACGCATCGATAGCACCTTCGGCGCCACCGGCACCCACAAGGGTATGCAGCTCGTCAATGAACAACACTACGTTGCCCGCTCTTCTCACCTCGTTTATCACCGCCTTTATCCGCTCCTCAAACTGGCCCCGGTACTTTGTGCCCGCCACCATCATTGCCAAATCGAGCACTACCAGACGCCTGTTCTTTAGAATTTCAGGAACTTCTTTGTTGATTACTCTCTGTGCCAAACCTTCAACGATAGCCGTTTTACCGACACCAGCCTCGCCTAATAACACCGGATTGTTCTTTGTACGCCTGCACAGAATCTGCACCAGCCGCTCAATTTCATTTACTCTGCCTATTACCGGATCCAACCCGTCCTTCAAAGCCAGCTCCGTCAGGTCCCTTCCAAAACTATCCAGCGCAGGCGTTTTGCTTTTTTGCTTCTGCGCCGCGGGTGAACCCATCTTTATCCCCATATTCTGGTACGTATTATCCACACCGGCACCCAACAGGTTAAGCACCTCCTGACGAACATCTTCAAGCTTCAGCCCGATATTCATCAGTACCTGCGCCGCGATACCCTCGGTTTCCCGCAGCAGTCCCAACAATATGTGTTCGGTCCCCACATAATTATGATTCAGCGACCGAGCCTCCTCTATCGCATATTCAATAACCTTCTTGGCCCGGGGCGTCTGAGGCAGTTTACCCATAGTCACCATATCCGGACCGCTTTTGACGAGCTTTTCTATTTCAAGCCGAAGCTTCTTTATGTCCACATCGAGGTTCTTGAGCACATTAGCACCTACTCCGCTGGCCTCTTTGACAAGTCCCAGCAGAATGTGTTCGGTACCAATATACTCATGGTTGAATCTCTGCGCTTCCTGATTGGCCAGCGCCATTACCTTCCTCGCCCGGTCTGTAAAACGCTCAAACATAATCACCTCATCAGCAAATCAATATTAAGGCTACCCGCAACACACCAAAATTCTATCACATCGGCATCGCTTGTCAAATTTTTGCCAAAGATGTTTCAACTAAATCAGCAGCCAATATGTTCCTTATTCTTATTATGTTTACGGGCAATAAATGTTCACGATGTTGCGGTCAAACCGCACACACCCCCCGTGTGCGGTTATCTAACACCTACTCTATCGACATAAAACCACTGATACTTTGACAAACCCCTCCCAAAATCTTGCTTTTAACGACAGTAAAGCCAATTTTCAGGCCGGACAAAAAAAGGATTTTCCAAGATGAACGCCAACACTCCATCAAAATACACTATAGCTGTCATTCCATCCAGCGTTATTGTAAAACCGGACCTTCCTTAACACAAGTTCTTCATAACAAAGAAGTTAAATACATAAGGGGTAAAATTGTACTTTTCGGCCGGAATTACAGACTGTATCTTAGGCGGGGTTGATGCCGCTAAGTTACAGCCCCAATTTCGCGGCTTCATCTTCCAGCCCGTAACGTTTCATCTTTTTATATAATGTGGTCCTGTTAATCTGCAGCGCCCTGGCGGTATTTTGCCTGTTCCAGTTGTTTGCGTCCAAAGCGGCACGAATAACTGCCTTTTCCGGCTCAGCGAGGGCTTCCTTCAGTCCCATTTGCTTAAATCCGGGCCCGCTGACTACACGGCTTTGCATCACCAGTTCCGAAGGCAGGTCGTCTGTATCTATCTGCGTATCTTTGCACAGCAGAACCGTCCTTTCGATAATGTTTTCCAGCTCACGCACATTTCCGGGCCATGAATACCGCTGCAGGCAATCCATCGCTTCGGCGGTTATGTTGCGTTTTTCCTTACCGTGAATCCGGCAAAACCGTCTAAGGAAATGTTCCACAAGCAGCGGGATGTCGCCTATTCTTTCGGCTAACGGCGGCAGATGAATCGTAACCACGTTGATTCGATAATAAAGGTCTTCTCTGAACCGGCCGGCCTTAACCTCCTCGGCAAGGTTACTGTTGGATGCAAGGATGATACGGGTATCAACATTTATAGTTTCATTGCTGCCCACCGCTTCAAACTGCCGGTCCTGTAGAACCCGCAGCAGCTTAACCTGCATGACGGGTGATGCCACCGAAATCTCATCAAGAAAGACGGTGCCGCCGTCGGCAGCTAAGAATTTACCGTCTTTTTCCCTTACTGCCCCGGTGAAGGCGCCTCTTACATGGCCAAACAACTCGCTCTCTAACAATGTCTCCGGCAGTGCCCCGCAGCTAACCTCAACGAAGGGTTTTTCTTTTCTGGACGAATGGTAGTGGATGGCCTTTGCCAACATGCTCTTGCCCGTCCCGGAAGCCCCGGTCATCAATATCGTTGTTGTGGTATCAGCCACGGCCTGCACAAGGTCGAATATCCTGGCCATCTTGTAGTCCTGGCTTATAATATTGTCGAGGGTGTGCTTTTGTTCGAGCTGCCCCCGCAACCGGCGATTCTCGCTCAGAATAGATTGCTGGCGCAGCGCCCGCTCAACGCACAAGAGCAAATCATCATCGACAATCGGCTTGGTAAGGTACTCATAGGCCCCCATCTTGATTGCCTCAACAGCACTTTCGATTGTCCCGTAACCGGTGATGATGATGACTACGGTCTGTGGATAATTCTTCCTGACCACCGACAACAAATCAATTCCGCTGCCGTCAGGTATATTCACATCGGCGATAACAAGTGAGAAAAACCGTTTCTGCAGGGCTGCGGCGGCTTCTGCGAAAGACTCGGCTGCGGTCGTAATGTAGCCTTCGAGATTCAGGAACTCACATAACGAATCAAGTATTATCCGGTCGTCGTCAACAACAAGAACGTTCGCTTTTTCCATTATCTTTGCCTTATTATCCTTTTGGAGGTTTTTCCTGCATCAGCGGCAGACAGACAGTGAATATGCTGCCGCCCTCAGGAGCATTTCTCGCTCTAATCCGGCCGTTGTACTTTTCAACGATATCCTTGCATATTGCCAGCCCCAGCCCGGCACCTCGTCCGCGGCGTTTGGTCGTAAAAAAAGGTTCAAATATAACTTCGGCGTTTTCGTGGGCAAAGCCGGGGCCTGTATCGCGAAACTCCACATTCAGCATGTCACTTTCGCCTGATATCGTAATAGTCAACCGGCCGGCCCCTTCCATGGCATCAACAGCGTTTTTAATCAGATTGTTGAACACCTGGAGCAGGTTCGAGCCTTTGAAACTCGGCATATCGCCTTGAAAGTCTTCAATGACCTCAATGTCTATGCCCTTGGCGTGCGATTCCATGGTCTTTACGGCCGCTTCGACCATCTGATTGACCGGCCCGAGCCCAAAGGCCGGGTACGTACCGCGGGAAAATTCAAGCAGTTCACTGATAATCTGCAACATCCGCGTCAGGCCCGCACGGCACTGATGAAGATACCGGGTGGCCTTTTCAAGGTCCTGCTTCTCAATAACGCGTAAGGCCAGATTAATATATCTGAGTATCCCGTCCATAGGATTGTTCAATTCGTGTGCCACTTTTCCGGCTACCTTACCAACGGCTGCGAAACGCTCGGCTCGGGCTAATTGAGCCTCGATATCGGATTTTTCGGTAACATCCTCGATAACCACCACCGCGCCTCTGACCTGTTGGGTTGACGTTTCCTTTAGCGGTGTACAGCCTATGTTAAGAAGCCTCTTTCGTCCGTTAAGGTTATATCTTACCGCCTTAAAATCAGTCTTTTGGCCGGTTTTAAGTACCGATTCAAGCAACCTGTTCCAGTTTCCCCAGACTTTGGCATCGGTACCGGCAGCCAGGGACCGGTCAATGTACTCACCGACATCTATAAGCTGGGCGGCCCGGCTGTTGGCCCGGATTATCCTGAACTGTTGGTCAAATGCCACAATTCCGGGGCAGATTGATTCGATTATCAACTCAGCCAGGTTGTCGGGGAGGTACGCCTCAGGCGCGGCGTTTTGCTGTTGGTCGCATTGAGCTTTTGTTGATTTATCAGGTTTTTTCTGGTGTTGATAGCACATTTGCAGTCATTTAACTACGTCAGCCAAACTCTGTCAAGCGGCTATGTTGGAAAAAAACAACATTTTTGTTTGTTTTCGGAACAAATTCCTGGTTACTTGAAAAGAACATAAGGTTTTGTTGGTCCGATAAATTGGTGAGCACCAATATAATTGATTTGCAAAACTGTTGATTTGTGAACAATCTTGCGAAAAAAGTACATATATTTGGTCTTTGTTGCTGTTTGTCAACATTTTTGAAGGACATGGTGGTCACATTTTATCTCTTTTCTGAAAAGGAGCCTCTAACTCCCTTGTTTACAAAACCTTGGAGCTGTAAAATTTGAAGTATCTTTTCGCGAACCGTTTTGGTATAGGACTTGCTAAGGTTTCTTCGTTGAGGTAGGATTTAGGATACATTAAAATACTTCCATTTAGGCAGGGACGCTTATGAAGGCAGATAAAGACAGAAGAAAATATCAGCGCCAGCCGCTCAGGCTTACCGTTCTGTGCCAGAAAGTCGGTCGACTCGGCGGTACGGTCTATACGGGTAATACTGTTAATGTAAGCCCGGGTGGTTTGCTGGCCGAGTTCCGCGATTGCCGGCTGGAAGAAGGAGAATTAGTCAGCATTGACATGACGGTTCCACCGACTGAAGGTTTATTGGATTACGGGGGCAGGTTTTCCAGCTACGCAAGGATCGTCAGGGTTAACCGGACGCACTTGTTGGGAACCATCCAGTCTCATTCGGCAACGCGGGCGGTGGCGCTGGAATTCTGCGAATCTCCAAAACTCAGAGTATAACGTCATGCTTATTGCGTATCGCGTTAAATCAATATTTAGCGAAGCGCTTTCGCAGCAAAAACAAGAACAAATTTCGAGTATCGAACACCGAATGTCCGATAACCGACTGTCCCGTCCTCGGCAAGGCCAAGGACCTGTACCCCGGATCAAATCCGGGGTGACAAAGAAAAAGAACCACCGCAATAACATTGGGCGCGGTTGGAACGTGGCGCAATAACATTGTGGTTTGTTGACATTGCGGGGTGTGGGAGCTAAATTATCTTATGTTATGAAGCGGGTTTTTTTGTATATTTTTCTGGCAGGGACGGGTTTGTGCATAATCGGCTGTGGGCAGAAACGCGTGCGGTCGGAGGGACCGGCTGTCGAGGGCATAAAAATTAATGACCTTAAAGCCTCTTCTGCGATGACACTGCCGAGACAGATAACTTTCCAGGTCTTTATCTTCGAGGCGCCCGTTGAGAGTTTAGCCGGTCCGAGAGAGCTTTTTTTAGGGCTTATAAGAAGCCCTCTGCATTTTACGGATGCCAGGGCTTTTGAAGCCAACGGTTTCTTTGCGGGATTCGGGCGAAGCGAAATGTGGAATGAAATCTCGGCAAGACTCGCCCGGGCCGGGGCAAAAAATAAAGGGACCAATCGTTTGATAGTCTTTGATGATAAGGGTAACGATGTAATTTTTACCACCCTGGCTTCCGAGCAAAATGTTTTCTACACAACCGGCGACGGTAAATTGGCGGGAACAAGTCTTGGCAACGGACAGCTTGGGTGGCGTATAAAAGCAGAGCCCATTGCAAAAGTTCGCGGTGCATGCGAAGTCAAGCTTTGCCCCGTGTTCAAAGACCCGATGAGGAATACTATCGCTCGAATGTTAGGCCGACGCCAAGACAACGAAATTGTTTTTGACGTTGGAGAGTTTGAACTGACAATGAGCAGCGGAGATTTTGTCCTTATCGGGCCGAGTGAATACAGGCAGACCGATATTACATTAGGGAGTCTGTTTTTCACCTCACGCGGAGATTTTGCCTTTCCCCTGCCTCAACAAGATGACAGTTCCGAAGAAACCCGGGGCACAAGAACCTACAAATTGCAAAAAGATGTTGAGTTGATTCGGCTGTTTTTAATTGCCTGTACGGGAGTGGGTGACTGAAACGCTCCGAGGCGGCAAATATCACAGAGGCAAGGGCCAACCGTCAGGCCTTAAGGGAAGTGATTTGCCTAAAAAACCTTCATCTGCCAAAATGGCATACCAGACATCAACCATCGAAAGACTGTAACTGCTTTTGTGGCAGAAAGATACACTTTTTCGCCTGTTTGGTACGGCCTTTGCAATATATGTTAAGGTAGTGCACAAAGCGAGTGCGTTTTTTTGTGAACAGGGATATATAAAAGTCAAAATCAATATGGTTCCAATATGGAGTTGCTTATCATGGCCAAAATCATTGGAATAGATTTGGGAACGACAAACTCGGTTGTTGCCGTAATGGAAGGTTCTGCACCGAAGGTTCTTGTCAACTCATCAGGCTCTCGACTTACACCGTCTGTAGTGGGTTTTACCGACAAGGGCGAACGCCTCGTCGGCCAGATAGCCCGGCATCAGCAGGTTACAAATCCTCAAAACACCGTTTACTCCATCAAACGGTTTATGGGGAGGCGCCACAACGAGGTAGGCTCCGAAGAAAAGACGGTCCCCTACAAGATAACCGGCGGTTCCGATGAGCTGGTCAAGGTGGGTGTCCGCGGCAAGGAATACACCCCGCCGGAGATATCTGCTATGGTTCTGCAGGACCTTAAGAAAACCGCTGAGGATTACCTTGGTGAAAAAGTGGAGCAGGCCGTTATCACCGTCCCTGCATACTTCAATGATTCGCAACGGCAGGCAACAAAGGACGCCGGCAAGATTGCCGGGCTTAAGGTCGAGCGCATCATCAATGAACCGACAGCCGCGGCGCTGGCTTACGGTATCGAAAAGAAAAAGGATGAAAAAATCGCCGTCTTCGACTTCGGCGGCGGAACCTTCGACATATCCATCCTCGACATAGGTGGCTTCGAGGACGAAAGCAGCGTTCTTGAGGTGCTCAGTACCAACGGCGACACACACCTCGGCGGCGACGACCTCGACGAGGTACTTATAAATTATCTGGCAGATGAATTCAAGAAGACCGAGGGTATTGACCTTCGCAATGACCCTATGGCACACCAGCGACTCAAAGAAGCCGCCGAAAAATGCAAATGTGAACTGAGCACCCAGGTCGAATCTACCGTGAATCTGCCTTTTATCACTGCAGACGCCTCCGGCCCAAAGCACCTGCAGCTCACTATCACAAGAAGCAAATTCGAGGCCCTTGTCGAGCACGTTTTCGAACGGCTTAAAGCACCGTGCCGCCGGGCCCTCGAAGACGCCAAGCTGACCGGTAAAGACATATCGGAGGTTCTGCTTGTGGGCGGGTCAACGAGAATTCCAAAGGTACAGCAAATCGTCAAGGATATCTTCGGCAAAGAACCAAACAAAAGCATTAATCCGGATGAAGTTGTCGCCCTTGGCGCCGCTATTCAGGGGGGTGTCCTGGCGGGTGATGCCGGCGTAAAAGATATTCTCCTGCTGGATGTTACACCGCTATCATTAGGCGTTGAGACATTAGGCGGTGTTATGACAAAACTCATCGAGCGCAATACGACTATCCCCACAAGCAAAAAGGAGGTCTTTTCCACTGCCGCAGACAACCAGACGAGTGTGGATATCCACGTCCTTCAGGGCGAACGCGAATTTGCCGGCGACAACCGGACGCTCGGCAGATTCCAGCTAACCGATATTCCGCCGGCGCCGCGGGGAATACCACAGATTGAAGTCAGCTTCGACATCGACGCCAACGGTATATTAAACGTCTCGGCGAAGGACCTGGGTACCGGCAAGGAACAGTCTATTGTGATTAAATCCAGCTCCGGCCTGAGCGAAGAAGAAATCAATAAGATGACAAAAGAGGCCGAGTCCCACGCCGAAGATGACAAGAAACGCAGGGAGGTCGTTGACCTTAAGAACCAGGCCGACCAACTGGTTTATTCAACGGAAAAGACCCTCAAAGAGCACGGCGAGAAGGTCTCTTCCGAGACGCGGGGCAAGATTGAAAACGCCCTGAATAATCTCAAGGAGGTAGCCAAGGGCCAGGACGGCAACGCCATAAAGAAGGCGATTGAAAATCTGGGCAATGCCGCACAGGAGCTTGGCAAAGTGCTCTATGAGGAGGCCGCCAAGAAGCAGGCCGCCTCAGGTGCCGCAGATTCCGCCACAAAAAGTACGACCGAACAACCACCTCCGCCTGAAGGCGAGGTCAGAAGAAAAGGCGGTGATGATGTAATAGACGCCGAGTTCGAGGCGAAAGACGAATAACGAACGCTAACAATTTGACTCCTTATCGAACACCCCCGCCCCCGGCATCGGTGCCGGGGGCCTTTCTTTGCGACTTAAACTGTGTTCACTCGGTAAGTGTAGCGGCGATATGAATCAGTCTTTGCCAGACGATTTAAGGCTTCCCCGATAATTTCAAATTTCCGCTATTCTGCATTTGTCACGGCTCCGTTGAAAAAAGCTCTTTGTTCTGGTATAATTTTTGTCATAAAAAAAGTTAAGTCAGAGACAAGGAGATAAAATGAAGGTTTTTAACGAAGTTTTCGGCGTAAGCAGTCAAAAGCGTTGTGAGATGATTGATATAACAGGCAGGGTTGCCGAGTTGGTTCGCCAGGCCGAAATCACTGCAGGCGAGGCGACCGTTTACTGTCCGCATACCACCGCGGCAATAACCATTAACGAGAACGCCGACCCGAGCGTTACCCATGATGTGCTGCTTACGCTTGAGGAGCTGATTCCACAGAGGCGGCGAGGCTACCGACACTCCGAGGGCAACAGTGACGCACACACAAAAAGCTCCTTGGTAGGCACGAGCACGCAAATCCTGATAAGAGACGGTCAAGTTGTGCTCGGGACATGGCAGGGGATATATTTTTGTGAGTTCGACGGGCCGAGAAGCAGAAAGGTGATTGTCCAAATTCGTGGCCAATAGCCTTTGATTTGTAAGCAGGTTGAGTTTGTTTTGTATTGAGCTTGTTAGGGTGCCCGGAAAAGAGGTTCTTATTTCTCTGGTGCATGCAAAAACATATAACGTCAAAATAGGAAGTAAAGGTAAGCGCGTAAAAATGGCGAGGTGGTGGGACCGTCTGGGGGGGAAAACGGTATCCCACGTAGCCTCGCCGAGGCTTAGTTAAGCTACATAAAGCAGCATCACAGTCAGTAGTACCTAATATATCGGCAAAATGATAAAAAGTCAAGTCTAAAATAGGCTAATTCTGGAAAAAATTTTTTTTCGGCGTTGGATTTTAAGCCTGTTGTGAGGTAAACGAGAAAGATGCCCACATCAAGGCAGGAACAAAATATGGGTGGTTACGCTTAATAATCCTTGACCAAAGGTGATGTTTAACTTAACTTTGGTAAAGTAGTGCTTAAATGTCTCATTTTTATTTTTTCTGGAGTATCAAATGGTAACGACCAAAAAAATATCGGTGTCCGATAAAATCAAGGAAAATGCCGGGGATGTTTATAACAAGATATTGAAGAGTCAGAAACCCACAATGAGCACACCCGTTCGGTCGCTGTCGAACGTAAAGTATCACGCCCGAAAGGGCTACTTCGAAATGTTAGGTAAGTTTAAAAAACGAACCCTGACGGTAAGCACAGTTAAGAACTTTGCACAGACCCTCAAGATGATGGCGCTTTCCAAGGAGCTTATTGATGCCGACAACATGGCTACCAAGCGAGAGGCGTATTACATTTCAAAGAACTGGGGCAAGGCGGGTTTTTCAGAGCAGGTCGAATCGGACTCGATAATGGATGATGTAGAGGCCATGTTCGGGGTCAACAGGGAGCAATTGAAATTTGTGCCGGAGGAAAAGGGTGGCGACATAGCCGGCAAGCTGATTGTTATCGATACCGATTCAAAAGGAAAAAGGCTTCGTATAGACTGTACGAAATTCGGGTCGGGGGCGTACTCAATCCCAACTGATGTGGAAAATCTGAAGTTCCGGAGCAAGGCGAAATTCATTCTGGCGATCGAAACGGCCGGAATGTTTCAACGCCTGGTCAAGTATGACTACTGGGACAAGAAAAATTGTATTCTTATCAGTATGGGCGGTGTGCCTACCCGGGCTTGTCGCAGATTCATCCGCAGGCTGAGCGATTCACTGAAGATTCCGGTTTATGCCTTCGTTGACGGCGACCCTTACGGATACTTTAATATTTACCGGACATTGAAGGTCGGCTCGGGCAATGCCGCGCATCTGAATCAGTATTTTTGTGTGCCCAAGGTTTCATTTCTGGGCGTTACACCGCAGGATGTTGTGGATTATAAGCTGCCCACACACCCGCTTAAAGAAGTTGATATCAAACGCGCAAAAGACGCCCTGAAAAACGACCCGTTTGTCAGGCACCACAAGCCGTGGCAGTCGGCTATAAACCAGATGCTCAAGATGGGGGTACGTGTGGAGCAGCAGGCTTTTGCCAAGCACGGACTGGATTTTGTTGTCAATAATTATCTGCCCGCGAAACTGAAGAATCCGTCGAAATTTCTGCCTTAGAGCGTTTGACAAACACCGGGGGGATGCGCGCCGGTGCTTTTGATGTTTTTTGTTCATTGGCAAGGCGGCATTTTTGTTTATAATGTGGTTTATGTCAAAGATATCCGACAGATTAAGGCAAATAGAAGAAAATATCGCTGCCGCGTGCGCACGGGCCGGCAGAGATACCAGTGAAGTGAAGGTTGTGGTGGTGACCAAAACAGCGCCGCTGGCGAGTGTGAAAGAAGTTGTCGAATTAGGATACATCGAACTCGGCGAGAACCGTGTCCAGCGACTAAAGCAGGTGGCCCAGGACATAGCGGAGTTTCTGGGAGAGGGTAACAGTAAAGAAAAAAGCAGCGTCGGGGTCAAATGGCACATGATCGGCCATTTGCAGCGGAATAAAGTAAAGCAGGTCTTGAGGATAACATCGATAATACATTCGGTGGACACCTTGCGCCTTGCCGAAGAAATCAACACTACTTCAAGCAAGCTGGGCATCAGGCCGGACATACTTTTGCAGGTCAATTGTTCCGGTGAGCCGCAAAAGTACGGCGTCCCGGTCGGGGCGGCAACACACCTTGCCGAGCAGTTTGCTGGTATGGAGAACCTCAGGCTCACAGGCCTGATGACAATGGCGCCGCTGACAAGAGATAAAGATGTTGTACGGGCGTGCTTCTTGCGGGCAAAGGAATTGTTTGAGGAAATCAAGCTGGAGGGCCTTGCCGGAGCCCAGTTTACACAACTTAGTATGGGTATGAGCCAGGATTACGAAATCGCCGTTGAAGAAGGTGCGACAATACTCCGTATCGGATCGGCGATATTCGCAGGATAAGTTTCAACTGATGTTGCTTTTCACCACAATAGCGATTCCGGTATATTTGTTACGAGAAGAAAAAAATTCGACGTTTCATTCGGGAGCGACAACATACAGTGTGCGAAAAAGCAGTATCATTTTGTTTGCTGTCAGCGGTGATTGTATTTACCTTGCAGGGCTGTGGCACTGACTACGGACCTAACGGACAGGGGCGTTTGTTGTGGCATTATAAACCTGCCGGCAGCGATGTCTTTGACTGGTGTCAGCCGGCTATTGTCTGGGATAAAAAGACGGGCAGACGAATTATAATCTTTGGTGACGGAGATGAAGTCGGCGGCGGACGGCTTTACGCGGTCGATGCCGATACTCACAAGGATGTTTGGGGGCCGGTTGTCTTTGAAGGCCCGATTGGGAATTCTCCTGCCACCTTAAGTTCAGACGAAAAGCGAGTTTATTTTGGAGAGGGGAGCAAGCCCGGAAGGGTGTTTTGTGTGGATACATCTGACGGGCATATTATCTGGACAGCAAGCGGTTTGCCTTCGGATGCAGGGGCTTTTATGTCATGCGGGGCTTTGTCTCATGACGAGCGCACATTCTATATCGGTTCGGGCGCCTGGCCGGAGGATAAAAGCCTTGCGGACAACAGGTTATATGCTATCGATACAGTAACCGGTCGGCTCAAATGGATTTACAAATCACAGACCCATCCGGCTCAAGGTGAAAGTGGCGCTTCGAACTACGGCTCGTTTTTCTGCGACCCTGCCGTTCTCGCCGATGGTCGGATTGTAGCTGCTACATTCAGTGGGCACCTCTATTGCCTCAGAGACCGCGACAACCGCGCTGAAATGGTATGGGATTTCGAGTTGATCGACAAAAACGCCGCCGGGTACACCAGTAAAGAGCCGTTTCATCAGGAAATATGGGGCTCACCTGCTATAGACTCCGATGGGACAATATATATCGGTTCAAATGCGGGAAAGGTGCACGCGATTAATCCTGACACCGGTAAGTTAAGGTGGGAAACACAAAAGACCGGCGGCGAGATTTCCGGTGCGCCGGTAATCGGAGCCGACGGCAATATCTATGCAGGTGCAGAAGACCACTACCTCTATGTTTGGAAACCGCCTGCCGGGCCTGCATCAACTCCCGTGGCGCCAATTGCCCGTTACTTCTGGAAAGACCGCTGGCCGAATGGGGCAACTGCCTTGGCTAATGGTGAGGTTGTCTTCGGAGGTGAGCAGGGCAATCGATATATCTCTGTGAAGTTGGTGAATGGAAACCTTGTAAAGCAATGGGAATCGGAGCCGGTGGGCCAGCTCGATGAGAAAGAGGCCAAGACAGAGCCTTTAATCGATCCTGTAACATATACAATCTACGTCAGCGGCGGGCATTCGGGAGGCCTGTATGCTCTTAAAGGAACCCAACCTATGGCAGATTCACCCTGGCCGAAGGTGCAGCGTGATATACACAACTCCGGACGAGCAGACGCTAAATGACTTTTCTGCTTTAGGCTGAAATTTCAGGCGGTGCGCTAAAACTTGACAAAATCTGTCGGGATCGTTAGGATTAAAGCGGTTTCGGTATTTAGGCAATACCAATAGCCTTCTCAAACTAAAGTTGAAAAAGCGGGGGCACGACTGTTCAATATCATTAACTTCCTGAAAGGAGTTGTCGATGAAAAAAGTAAAAAAAACGGTGCCGGCCATTATTATGCTTCTTGTGGTCATCGGCTTTTGCAGCGACAGCAGAGCTGCCGATGAAAGGGCAATCGCAGAGAACGTCGGCTTCATAGCCGCAAGACCGCTCAAGGTGCTGGAGGTCAAACTTCACTCCGAAGCCGTAGGCAGGGATATGAGGTTTAACATTGTCCTGCCGAAAGATTATATCACAAGCGAAAAACATTATCCTGTGCTTTACATGCTTCACGGCTTAACAGCCAACTACTTAGAGTGGACGAAACTCGGTGTGCCCAAGTATCTGAATCGCTACGACCTTATCGTGGTGATGGTCGATGCCGGCAACTCGTGGTATGTCAACTGGGCAAAGAGCTATGACGGTCAGAAGAACAACTGGGACGATTATATTACAAAAGATTTGATTGGATATGTGGACAGCCACTATCGCACAATAGCAAAAAGACAGGCCCGTGCAATCACCGGCCTGAGCATGGGGGGCTACGGGGCCCTGGCGGTGGGCCTCAGGCACCCCGATATGTTCTGTTCGATTGCAAGCCATAGCGGCGCCTTGAGTATTCCCGAAGGTTGGTATGAGGCGCTGAACAAAGGCGAGAAGCCTTTTGTTATTTGGCCCGAGGCGCTGGAGGAAGATTCCAGGTACTTAGGCATCAATGTGCCCGGGTTCAGTACGCACAAAGAGCGAACGCCAAAGGGCGAGATATTTGTTACCACAAAAGATGTCGAAGCCGCCGACCCATTCAAGCTGGTTGTAAATATCCCACCCGAAAAGATGCCGCATATCTATCTTGACTGCGGAACCGAAGATGACCTGCTAAAAGGCTCGCAGGATTTTATGAAGCTGTTGTCGGAAAAGAAGATTCCGTTCACCTATGCCGAATCGGCGGGCGGGCATAATGAATCATACTGGTGGCGCGAGGTTGCGCTTTCGATGGCGGTCCAGTATGCGATATTGCAACGTAACTTGATAGGTGGTGGATATATCGAGCCTGCGAGCGAAGAAGAAACGCTGATTTCGGGCGAACTTGGCAAATTTGAAAAGGATGTCATCGAGACGGGCAAGGGCGATTTGAAAATCACCTTTCTTGGCCACGCAACGTTGATGTTCGAATTTGACGGCAAGGTCATTCACGTTGACCCGTGGAGCAGATTTGCCGACTACAGAAAGCTCCCCAAAGCGGACCTTATTCTGGTTACCCACGAGCACGGCGACCACCTTGATCCCGAAGCAATAGATGCCATAAGAAACAAAGAAACGCAGATAGTATTGACAAAGCCGTGCACAGAAGATATTGCCGGCGGTATCGTTATGAAAAACGGCGATACCAAAACCATATCAGGCCTGAAGATAGAGGCGGTGCCGGCGTATAATATTGAGCATAAACGGTCGAGCGGGGAGCCTTTCCATCCGAAGGGCAGGGGTAACGGCTATGTAATAACTTTCGGCGACAAACGTGTGTACGTGGCCGGCGATACGGAAAACACGCCTGAAATGAAAAAGCTAAAAGAAATCGACATCGCTTTTTTGCCGATGAACCTGCCTTACACTATGTCTCCTGAAATGGTGGCCGATGCCGCAAAGGCCTTCAAGCCGAAGATTCTTTACCCTTACCACTATAGCGACACCAACCCCGGAAAACTCGTTGAATTGTTGAAGAGCGAAAAGCAGATTGAGGTGCGTATCCGAAAGTTGAGGTAGTCGGCTTTCCGGACAGGTTCAGGACGGCTGTGAAAAGACTTACTTGTATAACCGGCCCGGATCGGTAAAATAAACCGTTTATTTATAACAACAATTCAGGTGTTAGTATAGTGAGGTCATTATGAAGCTTGTGGAGGTTTTGCGCAAAGAGTGTGTCGCCGTCGGCGAGAGCCCGGCTGATAAATCCGCGGCCTTGCGCCGTATCGGGCAGGTGGCCAAAAACAGCCCCATATTAAAAGATGTTAGCGAGGCTGAGATACTCGAAGGTCTGCAGGAGCGCGAATCTTTAGGCTCAACAGGTTTTGGTGGCGGCATAGCTATCCCTCACTGTCGTCTTGGCTCGGTATCTGATTTTGTCGTCGGGCTGATCACTGTACCGACTGGTGTGGATTTCGGGGCACCGGACAAAAAAGATGTAAAACTAATCGTTTTCATCATAGCTCCACAACAGGAATCAAACGAGCATATCAGGTTGCTTTCCGCCGTTTCGCAAACGCTGCTGGTTCCCGGTGCGGTTGAGGAAATTTTGGCCGGCCAATCGAACCAGGCTGTTGTTGAAAGCTTCCTCAGGCATAGTCGCGTCCATTTAGAGACCGCCGAACCCGAAGGAAAGAGCCTCTTCCATATCTTCATACAGCAGGAGGAAGCGTTCAGGGATATCCTCAGTGTGTTGGCGGGCGTAGCTTCGAGTTCACTTGTGATTCTCGATGCAGAAAACGCCGGCGCTTACCTTGCAAAGGTCCCGTTGTTCGCAGGAATTTGGCGCGACAGCAGCGCAAGATTCAGCAGGATTATTATCGCTGTGGTCGAAAAAGGACTTACCAACGAAACCATTAGAAGGATAGAAGGCATTACGGGCGACCTCAACAATCGCAGGGACATTATGGTAACAGTTCAGCAGATTTTCTACTCGGCCGGGTCGCTGAACATGCTTGACGGTTTTTGACGGATGAGCGTAATCACAAGAAAAGGCAACAGCTAATGTCATCAGACCTTCCATTTCACAATATGTGCCTGCTTACCTGTGTGGGTGTCGCGGCAATTGCAGGATTCTACCTGGGAAGAGGCGCCCGCAAAATCAAGCTGCCATCCATCTTAGGATACATGCTTGTCGGAATTATATTTGGCCCCTCGCTGCTGAATATGTTCAATGAATCGGCTCTGGAGCGACTTTCATTCATCACACAGATAGCCCTTGGATTTGTTGCTTTCAGCATCGGCTCGGAGCTGAGTTTGTCCAGTCTTAAGCGGCTCGGACCCGGAATCATATCGATAATTTTAGCCGAATCTTTTGCTGCATTTATAGTAGTTTCAATTGCGGTTTACCTCCTGACACGGGATTTGCCTGTGGCGATAGTCTTTGGTGCGGTGGCTCCTGCCAGCGCACCGGCCGGAACGGTCGCGGTTATTCGGGAATATAAAGCCAAGGGCTCTTTAACAAAGGCTTTGTATGCAGTGGTGGGATTTGACGATGGATTGGCGATTATTATCTTCGGTTTCGCCGCGGCGGTTGCCAAAACCCTCTTGATTCATCAGGCCGGCGGGCAGTCGGGGGGATTTGCATCTGTGATTGCAGCTCCTGCCGGGGAGATTGCACTTAGCCTTATTGTCGGTGGAATCATCGGCTTTGTTTTCTGCCTGATGGTCAGAAAACTGCACAATCCCGGCGACATTATTATTGTCGTTTTCGGTGCAATTTTGCTTGGAACAGGGCTGTCGGCGAGGTGGAACCTGTCGTTGATTTTGACAAATATGGTAATTGGATTCACGCTGGCTAACACAAGACGCGAGGCGCTGGTTCACAGGGTAACTTCGCCGATAATGGATTTTATGCCTTTGATGTTTGTTCTATTTTTCTGTCTTGCAGGTGCACATATGCAGTTGTCAGCCCTGCCTAAGCTGGGTCTGCTGGGCGGAATATATATTATTGCTCGTACAGTCGGTTTGGTTGGGGGGGCACGTCTGGGGGCGATGGTCGGTCATGTTGAACCGAAAATAAAAAAATATATCGGCCTTGGTATCCTCTCACAGGCGGGCGTGGCAATAGGGCTGTCGTTAATCATCAAGCACGAATTCGAGGCATTAAGTACTGAGTACAACCTCCCTTACGCAGCCGGAATTGGCGCTTCAGTACTAACCACTATAACGGCTACATGCGTTTTCTTTGAAATAGTGGGCCCAATACTCACAAAAATCGCCCTGAAAAAGGCGGGTGAAATCCCCGCTGAAAATTAGATATTACACATCGTTAGTTGCAGGTTGACATACCCGACAACGCCGAATAAAATCATCAGGGTGCGTGGAAGCAAAGTGTCGGCATGTGCTCAGGCTGGGTCATGCTGGAACACATATAAACTAAAATAGACAAAAGAAAGGAAGACGAAGATGAAGATATGGTTAACTATTATTGGAATTTGTGTGGCGTTTTTGGCGGTATCGGATATCGCCACAGCCGGTAAAATCAACGCCTACTACACCAAGGTTGACTCCGGGCAGGAATTTGAGAAGTATTCCAGAACAGGTCCTTACGCTGATATCGTAGTCGTTCTGGAGTCCGGAAAGTTCGTTTTCTGGCGGGGATCGAGTTACCTGCCTTACTGGGAAACGAAAAAAGGCAAAACTTATGTTGAAGAACTGATACTGCGCGTAGGTGACGGACCGCCCGGAAGGCCTGACATCGTAAACACATATTCCCGCGTTGCCATTATCAAGGACGGCCCGGAAGAGGTGGTAGTGTACTGGCGTTACCTGCCGCAGTTCGGCGGGAAAAATCCACATACCGGGGTCGATGCAACGAAGTTTGTGGATGAGTACTTCACCATTTCACCGGACGGCAATGTGGTGCGTACCATCAGGCGGGGCACGGCAAAGATCGACGATTGGAGGGAACCTGCCAATAAGATTGTACAGACATTTCGCCTCACACCCGACGGCCTTGTGGACAAGAAAACTCGGTGTCCGGGTTTGTCCGGCAAACCCGAAGCCGCAAAAGGTACGCCGGTGAAGACAAAGGCTGCCGGAAATCCCGTCGCCTGGTGGAAGTTCAACGAAGCACAGGGCGATGTTACGGTTGAGAGCGTGAGCGGGCAAAGCTGCATCGTTGAAGGACATAAGAGTCTGTGGAAAAAAGGCGTCTCCGGAACGGCGCTTCAGTTCGACGGATATAATTCCCTGATACGCTTTCCGGCGGACAAAGCACCGAAGGTTTCTTCGGCATTAACTCTTGAGGGATGGGTCGCCATCGGCGCATATCCGTGGAGCTGGACTCCCATCATACAACAAGCTGATGATGTTGAAGAGGTATTATTGAGGAAGGAAGGTCCTGAGGCTTTTGTTACCGGTGAAGATGAGAGGGAAGATATGGAAGAGCCTTCGGATGATTTCACTTTCGTGCTTAAAGAAGAAGATGATGTCGGATATTTTTTGGGAATTGACGGGCTTGGTCATCCGGGCTTGAAAATCAAAATCGGGGATAAATGGGAAGAGCTTGTTACCGATGTGGTTCTTCAGCGCAGGAATTGGTATCACGTTGCGGGTACTTATGATAAAGAAACAGGCAAGATGATAGTGTACGTGGATGGAAAGCCCGCAGGAGATAAAAATGTAGCCAAATCCAATATTGTTACCTCAACAAAAGACGTTCAGATAGGAAAAGGCAAGCCCAGAAGGCCGATTAAGCCGGTCAGGTCAAATACATTTATTGATTCCTATGGATTTGACGGCTTGATAGACGAGGTCAGAATACACGATGTGGCACTCAACGGTTCTCAGGTATCCCAATCGTATAAGATTTTCAAACCAGACCAAGACCTTGCTGACATGGCTGACAGAGTGCTGCCGGAAGGAAAAGGAACCGGTAAATTCGGTGCATATTATGATCACTTGGATTTCTACGAGACATGGGACAATATGTGGCGCTTCAGCGAACATCCCGACGTCGTTGTGGAATTTGATGAACTTCCTTCAAAATTCGTGTTCTGGCGCGGTGTCGGATACATTCCTATGATGGTCAACGATAAAGGACATTGGTACACAAACGAGTTCAATGAAACATGGAACACAAGCGGCGGCCAGGGTTGTCAGGAGCCGATGAGTGACAAGGAATCCTATACAAATCATGCAAAGATTATTGAAAATACGCCGGCAAGAGTCGTTGTGCAATGGCGATATCCTCTCATCGACGTCCTTCACGTAACAGCCAACTATAATGAAGACACCGGCTGGGGCGACTGGTCCGACTGGTATTACTATATCTATCCCGATGGTGTTGCAGTCAAGACAATGCATTTATGGACGCATGGTGAAAGGAATCACGAGTGGCATGAGAGTATCGCCGTATTCGGGCCCGACCAGCACCCTGAGGATGTTCTTGAAAAAGAACCGGCTCTGATGCTTGTTGACCTCAAAGGCAATACAGACGAATACAACTGGACCAAGGCTCCACCTGATGATATTAGTTACAGACAAAAGAAGATTCATATCGTTAACTACCGGTCGGATTATGATATGTTCACCATAGGAGACTTTAGAGGGGGAGATATTTACGGAGGCGAGCTTACTCCCTACGCGGTTTTTCCGACATGGAATCACTGGCCCGTGGGCCAGATGCCCTCTGACGGCAGATATGCGAGCTTTCCGGACAGAACCGGCCATAGCTCCCTTACTCATGTTGAGCTGCCTACTTACAAAGAAGACTTCGGCGACAGACCCTATCAGGAAAAAATCCTGATGGAAGGAGTCTCGAATAAGTCAGCTAAAGAGTTGGTGCCGCTGGCAAGGTCATGGCTGACACCCGCCGGGCTTGAGGTAAAAAGCGGCTGCACCAGCGAAGGTTATGACCGAGGCCAGCGCGCATATTTGTTGACGGCTAAAGGTACGAAAATCTCTGTTGTGGTTGAGGCGAGCGAGGAATCTCCGGTCGTTAATCCCGCCCTTGTTATCGAAAACTGGGGCGAAAAGGATGCGACTTTGACTGTTGACGGTGAGAAAATCGAATGCGGCAAGGATTTCCGCCAGGGTCATCGCCGCAGGCTCGAAGGGACCGACCTGATTGTCTGGTTCGAAAAAGAGTCAACTAAACCCGTTGAAATTACAATTGCAACGGCTGACTAAAAAATAAATCAAGATAAAAAAGTGCCTTGTTGAAAACGTCATCAATGTCATTGCGAGGCCCAGAAGGGGCCGTGGCAATCTCGACGTTTCAGAATATTGAGATGGCTTCGCTTCGCTCGCAATGACCAGAACCGGGAGCCTTTTCAACAGTGCAATAAAAAAGAACAGGTAACATCATGAAACTTAGCCGGTGGCTAACGAAAGTTTTGTCTGTGCTTATAGCGTTTACGTTGAGCCTGACTCTGTTTGTCGGCTGCGGACAGGCCCATAAAGCCGGCGCAACGCTGATTCAGGAAAATTTTGCGGCCCCAGGCGCCGATTGGCACGAATTCTATGTGCAGGGTGACAGCGGGGGTGGTGCCGCTTTTTTGGGCGGCAAGCTGGTTATCAATACAGACAATGGTGCGAAGTACGGAGTTTATCACTCGGTGCCGGTGTCCGGCCATTTCTTTGCCGAGGCGGCCTTTGAGGCGGATAAGCATATCGGGCTGGCGATTATTCAGGCCAAAGACGGCAGGCCGGACGTTGATAATTACACGATGCTCTTTGTAGATACCAACGATGAGGGGATTGTGGTTGTCGGCGTCAAAGACCGGCAAAACGGTGTGTATAACGTCCTGGACAATACCGGAAAATTGAAGCGGGCCATTGAAAGAAGACGCAGAAGCTCCTCCCGAAATACCGACACTTACGAACACGTCCTTACCGGCAAGCAATATTCGGTGCCCTTTGATCAGACGAATAAGCGAATCAGAATTTTTCGAGATTCCCCGGCCGGGTTCTTTCATTTCTACTACGCCGTCAAAAAGAAAATTCGCGGCAAAGATGCAGCCGGCTGGATGGAGCTTGCACCTTCAAAAGACTGGGCAAAAGAAGGTCAAAAATTTTATGTCGCACTCGTTGCATGTTCGGATGGAAAAGCTGTATTCAAAGGCTTGGATATTGTGCCCAAACCGACATCGGATAAAAACGACCAAATGACGGGATTTGCAGCAAGCCGGCGCGAATTTAACTGGTCCGGTTTCTTCGGCGATGCCGTGGTGATTACATTCGGCGATGAGTTCAAGTATCAAAATAAAGATATCAAGTTCGTATTCTGGTCCGAGACAAATTATGTGCCCGCATGGTATCTGCATAACCAGTTGATGTTTACCTACGAGTTTGTGGAGACCTGGGGGGGCGGAAACCGCGGTTGTCATGAGCCGATGAGTGACCGTTTGCTTCGCTGGTGCAGGGCAGACATCATCGAGGATAACGCTGTAAGAAAAGTTGTCCGCTGGCATTATGTCCTCTGCAATCCCGACTATAAAGTCCCCGACGATGGCAAGGGCACTCAATTGCCCGAGGTAGATGAATACTGGACCTTCTATCCCGACGGCAGCGGCACTCGCCATATTGTCTATACACCGAAGCTCGATACGGATTTCAGGTCAAGACACGAACTGGCCGAATATATCACAATTGCCGGATCTTTATCCCACTCAAAACCTTTCTTCTCGTCGCCGGCACTTACCTTTCTGAATCTCGATGGCGACCTGCAGGATGCTCACCCCGGTCCGAAGTTTGATTACGGCTCGCACTTGGATGACTGGGACCAGATGATTATGGCGATACACCTCAAAAATGAGCCGGATATCTTCTGTGCCTTTTCAACCGACAAACAAATCCCCGAAACTTATTCAGGTTATAATATCGAATACGAGATAGCATGGCAGAGTACGAACGGCCAGAGCACGCACTGGCCGGTGAGCAAACGTCCCTTTACCGGCAATAACGGCAGCGGAGGAACCTGGAAGGCCGAGGTCTCCCATTCCTGCCTCGTAAGTTGTGGTGTAATAAAAGGAGCCGATTGGATTGACCATTTTAAGATTGACAAACGAGGACGCAAATACAGAGATTGGGTCTCCCTGGTAGGTACTGACGAGCCGGGCGATTACGACGGTATCCGAAATAAAACCAGAAGCTGGCTGTATCGCGGAAAGATTAAAATGCTTGATAACAACAGTCACTTCCTGAAGAATAATTATAGCAAAAAAGTGCTTGTTTTTGAAAACACCGGTTCCGAAAAGCTCTGCCGGTTCGAGATTAGCACCGATGAAAACTGCCTGATTCTGATAAATCCCGCTTTTCGAATTAATAACTGGGGCCCGTATCCGCTCGGTTCAATAAAGATTAATGATGTAATACTGCCCAAAAAGAATTACCGCTTCGATTTGTTGGACGGCAAAGACCTCTTGGTCTGGATAAATACCACGATTGACAAAAGAACTCAGTTTGTCATCACCGCTCAATAGTAGCGGATGAATGTCTTTGCCGAAGTTGATAAAACAAGATTTAGATAAGAAAGAAATTAATAAATGAAGAACAATCAAAATCGCAGAGAGTTTCTGAAAACCGTCGGCCTGACCGCAGCAGCCCTGACAATACCCGGATGCAATGTTAGTACGAGGTTGGGTGGCAGCCTTGGAGCCTGTCCCGGGCGTCGACCCGGGGCCGGAGGCGAAAGGGATGGTAGTTTTCAAAATCCAAATATTATCTTCATTATGACTGATGATATGGGAATCGGCGACACGACCGTTTATAATCCACAGTCAAAGATTCCCACCCCTAACCTCGGAAGGCTCGCAGCTCAGGGTGTAGTCTTCACAGATGCCCACTCGCCGTCGTCTATGTGCACCCCCACCCGTTACGCCTTGCTTACCGGCCGATACTGCTGGAGAACCTGGCTGTGGCGCGGTGTCTACGGCGGATACGACCGCCCCCTTATAAAAAAGGACAGGATGACAATAGCTTCGATGCTGCAAAAGCATGGGTATTCAACGGCTTGTGTCGGTAAGTGGCACCTTGGCATGGACTGGGCACAAAAACAAAAACGGCACGTCCCCCACGATGAACCCTACGACCAGTTCAACATCGATTTTTCCAAACCCATCAAAGAAGGACCTGCGACACGCGGCTTCGATTACTTCTTCGGCACGAGCGGCTGTACTACAGACGACCCGCCGATGGTCTTTATTGAAAACGACCGCACCGTAGGAATACCAAGTGAAATATGTCCGGTTGACCCCGCAAATGAAGACAGAGAACTTTTGATGGTTCCCGGGTGGCGGCATGAAGATGCGGATATTAAGTTCACAAACAAGTCCGTTGAATTTATCCAAAAACATGTAGAGGAAAAACCCGACACACCGTTCTTCCTTTACTTTCCACTGTCCGTCCCGCACATACCCTGGTTCCCCCCGGACATGGTAAAGGGCAAAAGCGACGCCGGCCCCCGCGGCGACCAGGTAGTTCTGGCCGACTGGAGCCTTGGACAGATTATGGATGTCCTGGACCGCTTGAAAATAAGCGATAATACACTGCTTATATTCACCAGCGATAATGGCCCGCGAGAAGGTGTAAATGGGCATAAATCGAGTTGGCACTACCGCGGCCAGAAGGGCGACCTTTGGGAAGGCGGGCACCGCATGCCCTTTATCGCCCGCTGGCCTGGTAAAATAAAGCCCGGCACAACCTGTAATGAGCTTACATGTTTCACGGATATGATGGCCACATTCGCCGCAATCGTCGGCGCCGATTTACCCGACAAGGCCGGCCCCGACAGCTTCAATATCTTACCTGCACTGCTGGGTGAGAAGCTCAACGGGCCTATTCGACATTCACTCATCCACCACAACGGCCAATTGGCTATTCGCGCCGGCGACTGGAAGTTAATTCCAGGTATTCGAGGCAACGGCACCGAAGGAGGCCGAAAAGCACTGTTTAATCTGAAAGATGACCCGGATGAGAAGTACGACCTTTACGACCAACGTCCGGTTATTGTTGACCGGTTGACAAAACGTTTGAAAAAACAAATGTCCCAAGGCTACAGTCGGTCTATGAAAACCTGATAAAAAAGTCCGAAATTTCTTCTGTGCATCCTTTTCTCTAAAAAGGGTGCCTGTGGGGCTGTTTAGCCCCGGCACCTGTGGCCGAGATTCCAATCACGAGATACGAGCGATGAACAACGAACTACGAACTTTTTTAGAAAATCAAAGCAAATCAAACACAATTTTACCCTCTTTACCTCTGTCTCGGTTACCAACTTTTTAATGTGAGATGTCGTTCTGTCAAAACTATGCCAGGACGATAGAAAAATATCGTTAATCCCAAACAAATATATCACACCAAATACCGATAATCTGCACTGCTTATGGGTTAAGTTGCAAAGTTAGCGTGTCGAAATAGATAGGTGATACGGTCAGGGAAACCTGATTTTGGGCGACATAAACCTGAAAAACCCGAAAAATATGTCTCAAATAAAAAACAAAAACACCGAATCTGCCGGCTCGGAAGAATTTACCGGTCTTGCCGAAGATACGGTCGAGCAGCTCAAAATGGCTGGGCAGGTGCAGAAAAATTTCCTGCCGGGCCGGCTTCCCAACAGCGATACTCTCAGGTGGGCGACGGTTTTTGAGCCGGCTGACTGGGTCTCCGGCGATATCTATGACATTGCCCGACTGGACGAACAACACATAGGCTTCTATATTGCCGACGCCGTGGGCCATTCGATGCCCGCGGCCCTTTTGACTATGTTTCTTAAGCACGCCTTGACCATGCGGCAGACAAAAGGCAATCAATATCAAATATTCACTCCCGCCGAGGTAATCACTAATCTGAACGACAAAATGTTGGCTCAACACCTGACGGGATGCCTTTTTGCCACTTGTTGTTACTGTCTGCTGAACATTACTACACTTCAGTTGACTTACGCCCGCGCGGGACACCCATACCCTGTCCTGATTAACCCGGGTGCTGACCCCAGGCAATTGCAGTGTCGCGGCGGATTGTTAGGCGTTTTTAACGATGCAGAGTTCGAAGAGCAGTCCACCCAACTTACACCGGGCGATAAACTCTTTCTGTATTCGGACGGCTGCGAGCAATTAGTAGGCACCTGCGACGACGAAGGCGAGTTTGCGTTCAGTAACCAGTTTTATTCCGTCATTAAAATGCCGGTTGAGCAAATGATGTCTCAATTCCGCTCACTCGCCGAAAACAACGCACCGCCGAAGAGTCAAATCGACGATATGACCGCAATCGGCCTGGAAATCCTGCAATAACTCACACCCTATACCCTATACCCTATAAAAATATTTTCATTGCATTATTCAAATTGACATTGTAAAACGTGCGTAAATGTGCTCTTGAAAAATATTGGGGAGTTTTAAATTGTTGTTTAAGGTATGAGGCTGAATATGGAGGCTAACAGGCTGGACCCAAATTCGCTTACGCCCCAAACGGAACTTCTGGAGTTGCTGAAAGAAAAATGCCCTGAAGTTTTTACGGAGGGCAAGGTTGACGCGGAAAAACTTCGCCAAAGCCTTGGGGATGAGGTAGAGACTGGGAGGGAACGATATGGATTATCGTGGGCGGGCAAGTCGGACTGTTTCAGGCATATACAGGAGCCGACAACGGCAACGTTGGTGCCGGCAAGAGAAGAATCCGTTGATTTTGATAAAACCCAAAATATATTCATCGAGGGCGATAACCTTGGCGTCTTAAAAATCCTGCAAAAATCCTACTACGGCCAGATCAAGATGATTTATATTGACCCGCCTTATAATACGGGTAATGACAGCTTTATTTATCCCGACCGTTTTCAGGAAAGTCAGGACGAGTATTTACAGAGAATCGGCGACAAGGATGTAGAAGGTAATTTGATAAGGGACGGGTTCTTTAGAAAAAACAACAAAGACAGCGGGCACTTCCATTCAAACTGGCTTTCTGTGGTGTACCCACGATTATTTCTTGCAAGAAATTTACTGCGACAGGACGGTGTGATATTTGTTTCAATAGATGATAATGAAGTTCAAAACCTACGAATGGTGATGAATGAAATCTTTGGGGAACAAAATTTCATCGAGCAAATTGTTTTGAAGAACAAAGCAGGTGCTGGGGCAAAGCCTAGAGGATTTATCACAGTACACGAATATATCCTTTGCTACGCTAAAAACGCCGACTGCATAGACGAAATTACAACACCTTATTCGGAAAAGCTTCTGAAACTTTACAACAAAAAAGATGCTCATTTTGAAAAACGAGGCCCCTACGGTACTTGGGCACTTTCAACTACAAGTATGGATGATAGACCGAACCTGCGGTTTCCCGTTTATTATGAAGGCGAGGAGATTTGGCCTGAAAAGCAATGGCTGTGGAGTAGTGAGAGAGTCGAAAAAGCTCTGAAGAAGAACGAATTGGTCTTCAATCGCAAAAAAGATGGAACATGGTCTGTGAGATTCAAAAGATATTTAAAGGACGAAGAAGGTAAAATTCGATTGGGAAGACCAACGTCTTTCCTTGATGGACCTTATACACACGAAGGTACTAAAGAATTAGATAAACTCTTTGAAACAAGGATATATGATTTTCCCAAACCAAGTAGTTTGATTAAGAAGCTATTCCAGCTAAGACTAAATCAAGAGGACAATAGAGAAGGTATTTTCTTAGACTTTTTTGCAGGTGCTTGCACCACTGCACACGCAGTGATGGCATTAAATGCAGAGGATGGCGGCAATCGAAAACATATTTGTGTTCAATTAGCTGAACCTTGTGATACTGATAGCGAGGCATATAAGGCAGGTTATAAGACAATAGCCGATATTGGGAAGGAAAGAATCCGAAGGGCAGCGAAGAAGATTAAAGAAGGAAAAGAAGAATAAGCTCGATTTTGACAAAGGAAAGCTTGATTTGGGATTCAAAGTTTTCAGGCTCTCAGAAAGTAATTTCAAGATATGGAGAAGTGATGTCAAGGCACCGAGAGAACTTGAGAAGCAGATGGGTCTTTTTGTAGATAATGTCCAGCCGGAGGCCAAGCAGGAAAATATACTTTACGAACTTATATTAAAAAGCGGTCTTGACCTTAACGTTTCGGTTGAAGCAAAAAGGTCAAACGGTAAGCAGTACTTTTCGGTTGATGAAGGCAGACTCATTATCTGCCTTGAGGACAAAATTACGCAAAAGCTCATAGACAATATTATAAAAGCCAAGCCTGAAAAATTCCTATGTCTGGATAAGGCCTTTAGTGGTAACGACCAGCTAAAGACTAACACGAGCCTGCAAATGGAATCAGGAAAAATCGATTTTAAGGTGATATAGAAAGAGGCGGCAGGGAAACTATGGAAAAAGAAGTTCTTGTTCAACTGCATAACGATTTTGAGAAGAGCCTTTATGTATCAGAAGATACGGGGACGGAATTTTGGTTAGCAAGGAACCTGCAAAAACTGCTTGGTTATTCCAAGTGGGAGAATTTTGCGAAGGTTATAGAAAAAGCCAAAATTTCCTGCAAAAACGCCGGTTTTGAGATTTCAGACCATTTTCTTGACATCAGGAAAAAGGTCGGACTCGGCTCCGGAGCGGTTCGGGAAATTGACGATATTGCCCTGACTCGTTATGCCTGTTATCTGATTGCCCAGAACGGAGACCCCTCAAAAGACGCTATTGCTTTTGCACAGACATATTTTGCCGTCCAGACCCGCAAACAGGAGATAATCGAGAAAAGGATTGCCGAGGTTGAACGGATAAATGCCCGAAGGAAACTGACATTATCTGAAAAGGAACTTTCAGGGATTATTTTCGAGAGGTTAGGGGATGGCCAGAGTTTTGGCCGTATAAGAAGTAAGGGTGACCGGGCTTTATTCGGAGGCAAGACCACAAGGCAAATGAAAGAGCGTCTTGACGTCCCAAGGGGCAGGGCGTTGGCGGATTTTCTTCCTACAATTACGATAAAAGCAAAAGACTTTGCCAACGAAATAAGCAATTTTAATATTAAACGAGACGACCTGCATACTGAGGCTGGTATTACGAAAGAACATGTCAAAAACAATGAGGAGGTCAGGAAACTTCTTGTCAAACGGAATATCAAACCTGAAGAACTGCCTCCGGCAGAAGATGCCAAAAAAATAGAACGCAGGCTGGTTTCCGAGCAAAAGAAGCTGACAGCTAAAGCCAAAACTTTGGGTTTATCCAAAAAGAAACAAGCATCAAAGAAAAAAGATGTATAATGAAACTTCAATTTGACGCAAATCAGGAATATCAATTAGAAGCGATAAAGTCGGCGGTTGATTTATTTAAGGGTCAGCCGGCTGGTTTCGGTTCGCTCACAAGCGAGATAAGCCTTCCTGAGGATGGTTATCTGTACAGCAGTTGTTTTGTGGTAGGAAACAGGCTTAACCTTACAGAAGAGACAATGCTTTCTAACTTGCAGGAAGTACAAAAGCAGAACGATATTGAGGTTAGTGCAAAGCTGCAAGGCTTACATTTTTCGCTTGAGATGGAGACGGGGACGGGTAAGACATACGTTTATCTTCGGACAATACATGAGCTATATAAAACTTACGGCTTTAAGAAGTTCATAATTGTTGTACCCAGCCTTGCAATTAAAGAGGGGGTTCTTAAGAATCTTGAGATAACAAAGGAACATTTTGATTTGCTTTACGAGAATCCTGAGATGGATTTTTACGTATATGACCCGAAGAAAAGGGGATTGAGCAGGAATTTTGCGACTACTAATTCGCTTCAAATCCTTGTAATGAACATAGACCAGTTTGCGCGAGCAGGGAATATTATTTACCAGGACAGCGACTGGGGCATACCAATCGATTTTATACAGAGTGTCCGGCCTATAGTTATAGTTGACGAACCCCAGAATATGGAGACCGAAAATCGGAGACAGGCTATAGAAAATCTGAATCCACTCTGTACACTGCGTTATTCAGCCACGCATAAGTATCATTATAACCTGATTTATAATCTTAATCCTGTAAGGGCTTATGATTTAGGACTCGTGAAAAAGATTGAGGTCGATGGAATTGAAAGCGAGGACGCTCAGAACGCAGCATTTGTTCAATTGAAATCGGTCAGGTCGAAGAAAAACACCGTTACAGCGAGTATGAAGATTGACGTTGCTACTAATGAAGGAGTAAAGAAAAAGGCCGTAACTGTTCGGGTGGGACAGGACTTATACAGGTTGAGCAACCAAAGAGAAATTTACAGGGTTGGATATATTGTCAATGAAATTGACGTTGGTCAACAAACAATTACATTCAGCAACGGTAAAGTAATTCACGTCGGACAAGCGGAGGGCGGCTTGACGGATGAGGTTATGCAATTTCAAATCAGAAGCACGATTGCAAACCACTTAGATAAAGAAGCAAGGCTTAAGGAAAAAGGGATCAAGGTGTTATCTTTGTTCTTTATTGACAGGGTAGCCAACTACAGGAAATATGAGGACGGTAACGCTGTAAAAGGGAAGTTGGCAAAATGGTTTGAGGAGGCTTATGAAGAACTCTGCGGCAGCCATAAATACAAAGGGTTGATACGCTACAGAGCAGAAGAAGTACACGATGGCTATTTTTCGCAGGATAAGAAGGAAATTTGGAAGGATACGAGGGGCGATAGTCAGGCGGATGACGATACTTATGCGCTGATAATGAAGGACAAGGAGAAACTGTTAGATATTAAAGAGCCGTTAAGGTTCATATTCTCTCACTCAGCGTTGCGCGAGGGATGGGACAATCCCAACGTATTTCAAATCTGCACGTTGAATGAAACACAGTCCAATATTAAAAAACGACAGGAAATCGGTCGGGGGATGAGGCTTCCTGTAAATCAGGACGGGCAACGAATCTGGGACGAGACTATAAACATATTGACGGTAACTGCAAATGAAAGTTACGAAGATTTTGCCAGGAGTTTGCAAACTGAAATTGAGGATGAATGCGGCGTTACATTCAGCAAAGAAAGAATCAAAGATAAACGGAGAAGGAAAAGGCTAAAACTCAAAAAACGGTTACTTCTTGACCCCAATTTTAAGAAGCTTTGGGCACGGATAAAAAACAAGACGCGCTATCGCGTAGAATACAGCACGGACGAGTTGATTAAAAAAGCAGGCAGAGCTATTTCTAACATAAGAGTTACGACGCCAAAACTCGTCAGCCGAAGGGCCAGTATCGATATTGCTGATGAAGGTGTTGAAGGAAGTGTCATAAGAGAAAAAAGCCTTGATATTAAGACTCCGATAAATGACATCCCTGATATTTTGAGCTATATTCAGGAAAGAACAAAACTCACTAAAGGAACGATACTGAAAATTCTTCAATCTTCTGGAAAAATATCCAAGATACCACGAAATCCACAGCAATTCATGGATTTAGCTGTCTACGAGACACTAAGAATACTACGACAGATGATGGTAGATGGGATCAAATATGAGAAGATAGCAGGGGATTATTGGGATATGCGGCTTTTCGAAAATGAGGAATTAGAAGATTATCTTGAGAGCTTGTTCACTGTGACAAATAAAGACAAAACACTGTATGATTACGTCCCTGTGGACAGTGGTGTTGAAAGAAAATTCGTCAAAGAGCTGGAAACGAGAGAAGATATTAAATTCTATATCAAGCTTCCGTTCTGGTTTAAGATTCAGACGCCAATAGGAAAATATAATCCTGATTGGGCTATCGTGTTTGAAAATGACAGGAAAATTTACTTTGTGGCAGAAACAAAAGGGACTACTGAGCTTGATCAACTAACCATTGTAGAACAGCAAAAAATACAGTGCGGAAAAAAACACTTTGAAAACTTTCCAGGAGTTCGTTTTGAGGCTCCTATTAGTAAACTCAGAGATATTGTAATTGGTTGATAGATTTTAAGATCTTGGGCAAAAGACATGACTAAGACGAAGAAAGCGATATACAAGCATAAGAAGACTGGTGATTTGTTTGCGATAGAGACTGATGAGGTTGGGCAGGTTGTGTCTTCATGTGGACCGCTGCTAAGCAGCGATATAGATGCACAGATGCTGGATTATGACAATTACTGGGATTCGGAGATAGAGGCGGATATGGCGAATTTTGTGTTGTTGTCAAAGGCGAAGTATATGGAGCTTCTTGAAAAGTACGGTTTTTATTCCCAGCCGGTACAGCTTTCTTTGTTTGATGAACTTCAGCGCAAAAAGGAGAAAAAATAAAGCAGCAAGCCGGTGTGATTCATCGCATGCTTCATTGCTCGTCGCCGGTCGCTCGTGGCTCGAAGGTTGAAACTCCTTCGACCCGACGGGATTAAAGGCTAATTCAAAATGACTTTTTTTCTTTCTCCTCTGTGCTCCCTGTGGCCTCTCTGTGGCTAAAAACGCAGGTTAGCCAAGCAGGCGTTCGACGAAGCCTGTGTCGATTCGGCTACTTGCGTAATCGCTGTGGGACAGTATCTCCATGCAGGCTGGTATGGTTGTCTTTATCGGCTCGATTCTGAATTCCGCCAGTGCCCGCTTCATAGTGTTAATGGCCTGGTCTCTGGTTTTTTTGTGAACGATAAGCTTAGCGATCATTGAGTCATAGTAGGGCGATACCGTACACCCCTGGCACTGATGCGTATCGACGCGCACACCTATGCCGCCGGGCAGTATGAACTTTGTTATCCTGCCGGGGCAGGGTGAAAAATCTTTAGCCGGGTCCTCGGCATTGATACGACATTCGATGGCTACACCGGTATGCTTAATATCTTTTTGACGGAGGTCTATAGTCTGGCCGCTTGCAATCTTCAACTGCCATTTGATAAGGTCTTGGCCGGTAACCATCTCTGTTACCGGATGCTCCACCTGAATGCGGGTATTGACCTCCATAAAGTAGAACCTGTTTTCCTTGTCGAGGAGGAATTCCACCGTAGCGGCGTTGACATAATTTGCTTCCTTTACCACCCTTAACGCGGCTTTGCAAAGTTCTTCTCTTCTCTTTTCTTCGAGCACCGGGCACGGCGATTCTTCGATGAGTTTCTGATGCCTTCGCTGAATAGTGCAGTCACGCTCGTAGAAGTGCAGTACATTACCGGCCTTGTCGGCAATAACCTGGACCTCGACGTGCCGAGGCTCGGAAATAAACTTCTCCAAATACAAGGCGCCATTTTTGAACGCCGCCTCAGCTTCAGCCCTTGCCCCTCCAATCGCCGCGCGCAGGGTTATGTCGTTATGTACAACACGCATCCCCCGACCACCACCGCCGGCAGCCGCCTTTATGATAACAGGATAACCGATTTTGTTCGCAATTTTAATCGCCTCAGCCTCATCTTCAATCGCCCCTTCCGAGCCTGGTATGATGAAAACTCTGGCGCGTTCAGCAAGCTCGCGGGCGGCGATTTTGTCCCCCAAAAGTTGCATTGATTCAGGGGTCGGACCGATAAAGGCTATCCCGCACTCCGCGCATACCTCGGCAAAGTGAGCGTTCTCGGCCAGAAAACCGTACCCGGGATGGATAGCCTCAACATCGGCGATTTCCGCTGCACTGATGATTCTCGGGATACTAAGATAACTCTCAGCCGGTCTTGCGGGACCGATGCAAATAGCTTCGTCCGCCAGTCGGAGATATTCAGCGTCGGCATCAGCCTGGGAGTACACAGCCACCGCCTCAATTCCAAGCTCATGGCAGGCTCGAATTATTCGAAGCGCTATCTCACCTCTGTTTGCAATAAGGATTCTTGAAAACATATAGACCTGCTCTGCTCGTATCTGCTCACATGGATATTTCTTAAGCTGCTCCGCTCAAAAATTCAATCGAACAATCAATCCGGTTTGACCTTAAACAGCAACTGGCCGTACTCGACCGCCTCGCCCGTCTCGCAAAGTACTTCAACAATCGTACCGCTGGTCTCAGCCTTGATTTCATTCATCACCTTCATCGCCTCAACAATGCACACAACGGTGTCGGGGCTGACCCTTGTGCCGATGTCAACATAAGGCTGTGAGTCGGGACTCGATGCCGAGTAGAATGTGCCGACTATCGGCGATTTAATCTCAGCCAGACCCACGTCTTGCTGTTCGGCCGGTGTTTGTGCCTGAACCGTTTGCTCAACAGGTACTGCAGGTGTAATAACCGGGGCCGGCACCGGCGATAGCTGGGTTATGGTGGGACCGACAGGCTGGGGGCGCTTAAGCAGTATCTTGCTGTCGCCGTCGGCAATCTCAAGCTCCACAAGGTCATTGGCCTTCATAAGTTCGACCAGTTCTTTTACCCTTTGTAATTTCGTTTCTTTATTTTCCGACATCGTCAACAGTCCTTTTTAAAAATGGTACATACCAGTTCAGACCATGAGTATAATATCAGATAAAATCATTTCAAGAAAAATTCCTGTGCCCGGCGTTCTCTGAGCTAATCATCATCAGCTTTATCCTTGCGATGATGGCCGGTCTGTTCGTGACAGGCGAGACATCGGGTTTCCGGCAAATCCGGACCGGCTAAAGAAGCGACATGGGCGATTTTTGCTGCAGGTCCGCTGGGATTTGCAAGCAAATTATCATGACAGTAAAGGCACGTTTGGTCACGCATCGACTCAAAAACCTTTTTCTGGAACTTTTCCAAATCGTATTCGTCGCCGAAGTAGTGCTTGTAAACATCTCTGGCACCGTAGTATGCTTTGACCGCCAGGTGTGAGAAGAACTTTTCTTTCGGCGGCAGGTGGCAATCGATACATTCAACGCGGACCCCGATTTTGCCCGCTCCGTGCTCGGAAATCTCCCAGGTGTCGTATGAGGTTCGCATCTCATGGCATTGGCGCCCACAATAGTCCGAAGTAGAAAAAGGTGCCGTTGCAGCGTTTACACCGACAAAGGTCAGTACGGCAAAGCCAAAGCCGAGTGAAAATGCGATTATATGTACTTTTATAAACTTAAATATCTTTCGAGCCAACATATCAATCATACGCTTGTTGTTACTATGGTGTGCTAAGGTCTTTTGGGTCTTTCTCCAGGCTGATTAAATCTTCGTAATTCTGACGTTTCCTTATTACCGTGAATTTGTCGCCATCGACAAGCACCTCAGCGGCCAGCGGACGGGTGTTATAATTACTGCTCATCGTGAAGCCGTAGGCACCTGCTGTGAAGATAGAAATCAAATCGCCCCGCTTCACGGGCGGAATCGCGCGCCCCTGCGCAAAGAAATCGGCGCTCTCGCAAACCGGACCGACAATATCGACTACCTCGAGTCCGTTGATTTGTGGCTCTCTTTCCCTTTTGCCCGGCACGAAACCTTTGTCCACCGCCGTCGGCCAGATGAAATGGAATGCATTATACAATGGTGGACGGATAAGGTCATTCATTCCGGCATCGACGATCACAAATTTCTTGGCGCCGCCCGTCTTAAGATACAAGACCTTCGTCACCAATATCGCTGAATTAGCTGCGATGCTTGCACCGGGTTCAAGGATGAGCTTGAGGTTTTTGTTTTGCACAAACGGGATAATAGCCCCGGCGTAGTCGGCCGCCGTCGGTGCGGTATCCGTTTCGTAATCGGCGCCGTAACCTCCCCCTATATCAATTGCCTCTATTGTGAAGCCGTCATCTCTTAATTTCTCGATGAGTTTTATCGTCTTTTGCATCGCTTCGGCATACGGCTCCACCGTCTTTCCCGCGGAACCTAAGTGAACATGAATCGCACAAAGTCGAACGCTTTCATTTGCGCCGTATTTCGAAAACACCTGTCCGGCGCGTTCAATATCAACGCCGAACTTCGTTTCCTTTTGACCGGTAGCCGTGTACGTATGTGTCCGGGGGTCAACATCAGGATTTACACGAAGAGCTGCTTTGGTTGTTTGCCCGGTTTTTTTCGCCAGTTTAATAAGGTTTTCAAGCTCGGCTTCCGACTCGATATTGAAATAACCGATTTTCTCGTTAAGCGCTTCGGTAATCTCGGCATCTGTTTTGCCGACACCTGCATAGACAATCTTTGAACAATCGGCACCGGCCGATTTTGCACGGTATAGCTCACCACCGCTTACGATGTCAAAACCGCTGCCGGCCTCGGCTAAAAATTTCAGGATATTAATATTCCCGCAGGCCTTTATGGAGTAGCAAATCGTATTTTCAACGCCGGCGTAGGCGGCCTGAACCTTGCCAAGATGATCGCCGAAGGTTGCCTTGCTGTAGATATAGACAGGCGTACCGACCTCGCTTGCGATGTCGCCGACATCGACCTGTTCGGCAAACAGCCTGCCCTTTTCGTAATTAAAATGGTCCATAATTATTCCGAAATTCAAATACAATTGAAACAGATGGTAGTATATATGATTTGGGTGAGAATTCCACTGGTTTTTTATGGAAGTGTATTACCAAAATGAATAATTCACCGCAGAGCACACGGATAAGCTATGAAACCGGAGCCTCCCGCAAGAGGTTATAATATGCGGGGTCGTGCGTTACGCCCCAAGTATTTAATTTTCCGTGGTCCCGCAGGAAGCGGGCCACAATAACCTTTATTTAC
>Ga0180433_10000553_pt1 | contig 63896 bp, 72 predicted proteins | sample SS_ome_8_FD_132980 | JGI IMG/M metagenome (GOLD analysis project Ga0180433, IMG submission 132980) | Hypersaline lake sediment archaeal communities from the Salton Sea, California, USA - SS_1_D_1 metaG | ecosystem: Environmental > Aquatic > Non-marine Saline and Alkaline > Hypersaline >... | reverse complement strand
TCCCGACCCCGGCCCCCCTCGCGGCCCCGGCCCCCGCCTCGACCCCGGCCCCCGCCTCGCCCCCGGCTCCCGCCTCGACCCCGGCTCCCGTCTCGACCTCGGCTCTCCAGCCCATCGAACACTGCACGTCGTGTGGCGACCGCTTTACTTCGAAGCGCAAGCCCACTGCGTACAACAAGTGCTTCGACTGCATCAGCGGCCACGACCTCACTACCTGGAAGCAGCGTGGCAAGGGCACCGTCCGTGCCTGCAAGCTGTGCCACTTTGTCGGTGCTACCGGGACGTTCTTCCCGGACATTTGCCAGGCCCAGGTGTCTACGGTCCCCGAAAAGACCTACACCTGCACCCACTGCAACGAGCAGATGTCCCAGTCCAAGATGAAGACCCACGTCTTCAACCACAAGCGCGATCTGAACAAGAAGAAGAAGACGACAAAGATCATGTTTCAGGAGACGTCCACCACCAAGTTTTACTTTGTCGACAACCAGCCGGCGTCAGAGTCAGACATTTTCAACGTCAAGACGTCGTCGTCCGGTGTCATCCCCCACCTGGCACGCAGCCTGCTGCGCATGACAACCCTCTCTCCGTCGTCACCATTTTCTGTCGACAAGGTGTCGGTCGCCATCACCGATGCGCTCAAGATTGACGCGGTCGACATGAAGGACGTCGACGTTGGGTCGATTCTCCACGAGACGTCTGAGATTCTGGACTCGTGGATGCACTTTGACAAGGACCGGAACGAGATGCGTCGCAGTTTCATGGACGGACGTGTTCGCTGCGCAGCCCACAAGCACATGTGCAACGCGCAGCGGTCCATCATGGATCTGCCACGCGGCAGCCCTGAGCGCAACAAGGCCAAGTTCAGGTTTTCGACCATGCACCGCTTCCTCAACGGGTCGGTCTACCACTTCAACCGTGGGGGGTCCAAGAACATCCAGGGCATTACCGATTCGAGCGACCTCATTCCTCTGGGGCGCTACGGAGACTTTGCCGTCCAGCCTGTCAACTACAAGTCTGCCCTCGATGGCGTGAAGAACTTCATTGAGACCATGTGAAATTATATTTTATATAGATAGAGATCTAGGGTATGAAAAACAATTGGCCCTTGATATCGCCCTTGGTTACATCGCCGAGGGGAGAAATAACGAGATCAGAATCAGTAGCATCAAAGGACGACACAATGTTTTCACGATTGTCAATGCGAAAGGAGCGGGAAAGGGATCCATCGGCCAAGCCCCACTTGGAACATCCCTTGACCACCTCGATGGCTCGACGGCCATCCGGCCGAACATTCAACACACATTGGCCACCCTCGACTTGATCTACCTGGCGCAAGAGGTAGTAGACCATCGCCTTTATCTTTCCAAGGGCCTTGATTTAAATTTAATAGACTTAAACTAAATTTAGAATTTCGCCAGAAAAGATAAAACTTTATCCCCCTTTTCCATGGCGACAAGTTCTTCAAGTGACACCGATCCAATCAAGACTAAGCATGCCACCAATGACTCAGAAGGAGTCACAAGGATTCCCCTGAACCTTTTCCGCAAGGAACCCGGAAGGAACGTCTTTCGAAGTGACATTGAAGAGAAACGTGCTTGGGAACAATTCTTTTGGACTGCCGAGACTGTGGATGGCTTGATGAAGGCATGCCGGTTTGTCTATGAAACCAAAACATGCTGCCTCTTTACACCTTCTCTTGCCTATGCATGGCATCACGAGGGGCGTGACGAGACCCTCCTCGACATTGACACCCGCTTTGCCTCCCTGCCCTCCTTTCGCTACTACGACGTCACAGACCCCTATGACTTGGACAAGACCTTTCATCTCTTGATCCTTGACCCGCCCTTCTTTTCCGTTCCTATCGAGAAGATTCGGGAAGCCGTCGATAGGATCACCGAGGGTGACTTTTCTACCAAGCTCATCATTGGCTTTTTGACCCGCGCCGAATGGCGTTTGCGGACGGCCTTTAAACCCTATTGCCTCAAACCGACCGACTTTCGGATGACCTACGCGTCCATCAAGCCCAACAAGTGGAAAAACTTTACCCTTTATTCAAACATTGACTTGCCAGGAATTCGTAGGAAAAAGGAATAATTTGAACCTCACTTTTTCTTCTCTCGACTATTATGGAACCACAATCATATACGAATATGTGGTAGCGCTCCCTCCACCCAATCTCCTCCTAGCAAATCACACATTCCTTGGTCTCCATAAGTTACGGTAAAGAGACTTTGTTCTCACAAAAAATCAAGTGATCAAGTGTATGTTTGGCAAATCTTGAAAGATTTTCAAAAACCATCACCTGACATTATCATGGGTGGAGGACCCTCAACCTTGACATTGCCTCCGAACCAAACTCAATACAAGTTACCGAGTCCAGCAAAAACCTCTCCACTGACTTGCCTCTCGATTCCTCGGTTTTGGGACAAGGAGTGGAAGGAGGTTCCTTTGGCCTCAACAAGATGGATGGAGCAGACGTGTCATCGTCTCGGCGTGGGTCTTTGCCAACTTGCAAGGGTCGATAACAAGACCATCCGCTTTGGGTCTTAGGATACCGATGGATCGCCCGATAATGGAAACTTTGGTGCCTGGGTGTAGTCATCTGGCAAGGAATAGGCCTCTCCGTGAGATGCGGGAAAGGGTCTACACGAGGTGAGATACAAGCTCAAGGAAAGGGTAGGAAGAAAGCCCGAGAGGTGAAGCCCGACAGGTATTTTGTTTCCTAGATGGTGTATGACCATGTCCTTCAACCTTCTCAAAGAGGTTCTTGCGCCGATAGCGTCCAAGACATTGAACAAGATAGACCATGATAGAGGAGTTTTGTCGTGAGAGGCTAGGTAGACTTTTCCTCCCAAGGATTGCTCTTTTGACGTGGATGTCGTAAAATCCAAGTAGGGTTTGGTGCCGCTTGCCGTGTCACAATGCAGGGTGGAATGGGAGTCTGGGTCCACAGATGGAGGAAGGCCATCAACCAAGTCTTCCGGAAATTTACTTTCCGCCTCTCCCTGCGCTTTCACCATTGCTTCAATTTCTTCCTGAGAAAGGGAAGGCAAAAGGGGTTGGATTGTTGTCATTTTCATTTCAAGGTTCTTCACATAAACCACTTCCGGGTTCCAATGCTTGATTGGGGTGGGAATATGGCTAAATCTTGGAAACCATGGCGGGGTGAGAGAGCCGAGGGTAAAGGAGGGACGTTCCCAGTCGAGGTTTGCACCATCCGTATAAACTTGGATGTCATTGGCTTCCTTTGAACCGCTCCAGTCTTCAAAGGTTTTCTTTTCATGACGTAGGTACCAAATTTTACCAGTGACCAAGTCAAACACGAGTGACTGGGCTTCATAGGAAAAAAGTTTTGTGTCATCCAGTGGATTCACTCGAAAGTCCAGCTTTAAGTAGCTTGGGGTTTTGACAAGGTGGATAGTGTCTTGCGGCAAAAATCTAGAAACAATGGGAAGCCAGGAAGACAAATTCAATGATAGACTGGCTTGGATGGAGGGTAAGGAATGAAAGACGGCTAGTGGAGACGCTCGAAAGGGAAAGAAAGACTCAATTCGATCAAGCAAGCCAAGTGCAAACCGAGGATCGTCTTTGAGGTAGGCAAAGGCATACATACGATTAGGAAAATGGTTCGAGTCATGCAGGCTGAAATCCGTAGAGGGATGATGGGCTAGCAAGGCTGCTTGGCTCTTGTGTCCTAAACGCAGAGCCAGGAGAAAAGGGGTGTCTCCCGTCTTGACGAACCGTGGATGAGAATAGTTTTCAGGCAGAGCGGCAAGGCAAGATCGGAGAGCCTCCAAGTCATTTCTAAGGATAGCTGTCCATATATCACTCATTTCAAAATGTGTTTTTCTTTAATTAGAGTAAGTTTGAAAAAAATCTGCTTCAGTACAATACCTTTCACCTACCTCACCGATGCAGCTCATCCTGAAAACCTTGACTGGAGAGCATGTCACAATAGAAGTGGAACCCGACCATCGTGTCCAAGAAATGTACTCCCAAGCTTCTGCCAAACTTGGGGTGGAAGAGTCGAAGCTTCGCATCATTCTCCTCGGAGAACACCTGGATGACAAGACGGCACTCATTGGTTCCCTCCGCCTGCACCACGTCTCATGTATCCACGTCGTCATTGCTCAAGATGGCACAAAAGAATGAAAACAAGAGAATATATTATCGTTCCGAGTACAAAAATTCTACTCGATAAAAACACGAGTGCCTTTGACAGAAATTCGGCCATCACGCCACCATTCAAGGGCTTGGATAAGGAGACGTCCCTCCGCGGCTTGGACCTTGGCCTTCAAGGTGTCGACCGTGTCGTCATTGAGGACCGGGAGAGCTTCTTGGGAAATGATTGGACCCGTGTCCGCGCCCTCATCGATAAAGATGAGGGAGGCGCCAGTCAACTTGCATCCACGCTCAAGGACCGCCTCGTGGACATTGAGGTCGATACCTCCGGCAAAGGCAGGCAAAAGGGATGGGTGGATGTTCATGACGCGGTTGCGCCAACGCTCCACGAAGCCTTCAGACATCAACTTCATGTAGCCAATGAGAAGGACAAGGTCGACGGCATGACCCTCAAGTAGGTCAGATACCTGGGCGTCATAATCCACTCGCTTAACACCCTTTGGGTTCAAAAAGACGGCGTTGAGACCATGACGTTTAGCGCGGGCCAGGATGCCAGAATCTTCAACGTTGGACAAGACGAGAGGGATTTCAATTCCGGTAAGGCTCTTGGCCTCGAGAGCGTCAATGATGGGTTGGAGATCACTTCCCCGTGTAGATCCAAGGACAGCAACACGAACCGGCATGGTGGACATGGGTTGGTCAAATAGAAATGTGGAAATAGTGGGAAATAGATAAAACCCCTCTACAAAAAAATGCCAAAAACCAAAAAGGGAGGAAAGAAGAGTGGACGAAAACGGCGTGAGGATGGTGGTGACAAGAAGCAATGCCCCTTTGCAACGGAAGATCAGGTCTATGGTTTAGTGGATAAGCTCCTAGGCGATCGACGGGTTGCCGTCAAGTGTATAGACGGGGTGGAAAGACTCGGAAAGATACGCGGTGCAATGGCAAAGCGTGTTTGGATAGCAAGGGGAGACACGGTCCTAGTCGCCCTACGGTCGTTTCAGGACCCAAAGGGCGACATTATCTATCGCTATGCTCCGGAAGAAGTCAGCACCTTGCGAAAGGCGGGCGAGATCATGGCCGAAAAGCCGGTAGAGACTGCTGGAGGACCTAGCCTTCCTGATGGAGGCTTTGAATTCACCGACGAGGTTCTTGAAGACCTGCCTGAAGAGGTAGACATTGATGCAATTTAGATAAAATCTTTATTTCTTCAGCCGTTGGCGTTTCTGAGCCTCTGGTTCTAAATCATCTGGATGGTCTACAGGGTACTCGGCCCGGTCAGCGGCAGTCAAAAAGGCGTCAATCATACCCGTTGTTTTCTGTTTGGAAAGGGAATGGACCAAACCCTTCAATTCGGCATCAAATGCGACAGGCTTTAAAAATCCCAAGTCCTCTAAATGTTCTTCTCGGTGAGCTGTCCTGAGGGTATAGCCATATTCATCTAGAGTTTTAAGCACGCTAATTGTGGAATCCTTCACGGCACACGTATTTGCTAGCTTAAGCCCTTTAATAATAGCCTCATAGGAAAACACGTCACCCAAGACATAAATAATGATTCTCTAGGCTTTTGCTCTCAACTGGAACCACATGTAATGGCTTGTCCTGGCACGACTGGTTCAGAGGCAAAGGCCAGGCATCAGGCCGCCATGAGACGGCGCCACAAATAAATCTTTTGGAAGATAATTCTTATGTTTGAATTCATACTTCTCCACTTTCCCCACAAAACTTTACCGCCCGACCTCTAGCCATGGCGACGACTGAGCCGCCAAGCACCACTACCGTACAGGACATCTTGACCACTGAACCTGTCGGTTCCCAAGTCATCTTGAGGGGATGGATCAAATCCTTGAGGTCCCAAGCAAGGGTGGCCTTTGTTCACCTTCATGACGGTTCAACTCCTCCAGGACGATTCCTTCAGCTTGTCCTCTTGGCCAAGACCCATCCGTCCATCAAGCAAGTCTTGACCGACGGCCGTCTTGACGTTGGTCTCGAGGTTGTCGGTGAGGTCGTTCCGTCCAAGGGTGCTGGCCAGGCGGTGGAAGTGTTTGTCAAGGAGGTGACCCACTTTGGACCTCGGTCAGAAGAGCCTTACAAGGAGAGGGTCTATCCGACGGCGGTCTCATCGGTAGGTGCCACAACCCTGCGGCGATGGCCCCATATGCGACCAAGGACAGATGGCCAACAACTTGCCGCGACGGTGCGGCACAAGTGCATGATGGAGACCCACCGCTTCTTTGACGATCGAGGGTTTCGATGGATTGCGACACCTGTGATTACGGGGTCGGATTGTGAAGGGGCAGGCGAACAATTTGCGATTCGGGACGACCCAGCCAAGCCGTTTTTCAAGGGGTGTGCCCCCTTCCTCACCGTGTCTGGCCAAGTTGACTTGGAACCCTTTTACGTCTTGGGCAAGGTCTACACCTTTGGTCCAACCTTTCGAGCGGAACACTCGGACACTTCACGTCACCTTGCCGAGTTTTGGATGGTCGAACCTGAAATATTGGGATCCCTCGAGGAAGTTATGGATCTGGCCGAAGCCTATGTCAAGACCCTCTTGGCAATCCCGGCCAAGTGGTCCGACCAAGGCATTCCTCCATGCCCCATTGACCTGGCCAAGCCATTTGTCCGCATTACCTACACGGAGGCGGTGTTCCTCTTGATTGCGGCCGAGTGGGAGGTGGCATGGGGTGATGACCTTGGATCCAAGATGGAAATGTGGTTGACGGAGCATCTTGGAGGCCCCGTCTTTGTGACCCACTACCCCGCAGACCTCAAGGCCTTTTACATGCGTCAAACACGGCGACATAAAGGGGTCACTGAAGGGACCGATGAAGGAACCTGTGAAGGAACGCCAAAGACAGTCGAGGCCTTTGACCTTCTTTTGCCGGGCATTGGAGAAGTCATTGGCGGGTCGGCAAGGGAAGAAGATGAGGAACGTTTGATGGCAGCCATGACAGCCAAGGGTATGGACACGGAACCCTACCAAGCCTACCTTGACTTGCGCCATTGGGGGTCGTTGCCCCATGGCGGATTTGGTCTTGGTTTTGAGCGGATGGTGTGCTATGTGGGTGGCTTTCCTCACATTCGCGAGGTGGTGCCCTACATTCGTGCCTATGACACGCCGATCTGATCAAGAGACTACCTAAAAAAACTCCTTTATTCACCCTTCATCCAATCATAGAGCCAAAACACAGTTCCATTCACAACAATGGCCCGAGTCGCTGCGAGGCCAAACCCCTTCCAAAAATGACCCTGGCCGATAGCATCCTGGAGGGTCAGCCTCGGGTTGGCCTGGATGCGCGACTTGACAACGTCAATGGGATAGGTGACGGTCCAAGATGCAAGACCGGCAGCGGCACCCGCCACAAAGGCATGGGCATCCATGTCCTTGAGGTGGTGGTAGAGAGCAAAATAGACGGCATGGGCCGGGGATTCGCGGGCAATTGTGAGACCAAGACCGCGTGAAAGAGGGACTTGACGGATGATTTCCTTGGGTAACCCCACTTGGTGTTTCACCTTGCGCAACTCAAGAGGACCAATGACGAAGGAGGAGAGGAAACCTGCCAAGAAGCCACCCGCCATCCAAGACCCTGTCGTCTCTTGAACCCAGGCGGCAAGGCCAAAATTATTCGAGGTGATGAGGCAGGTAGACACCATGGAATAGCCGACCCCTTTGAACATTCCCTTGAATGTAAGGCGGGCATGGGGGAAAGCTTGGCGCCTGGTTTTAAGGGTGTCAAAGGGATGACCAACAAGAGTCTGGGCCACTCCTACCGCTGCCCCATAGACAAAATCCATGGGGGGCCAAGGAATTCTAAAGTGGCTTCAGTTTCGGATACCGAAAATAAAATTTCAGTTTCTTTTTCTGCGAAAAAGGATTGGTGTTACCAATAAATTCCTTTGTAGTTGGAATAAACTTGGTTGAATTCGCACTCGGAGAATTGCTACCAGAAAAGAAAAGTTATGGCGGATGCATCCTTGCCCCCCGCAGCCTACATGTGCCCGTTAACCCAGGCCTTGATTCGTGAACCCCTTTTGGACCCTGAAGGGAATTCCTATGAAGCCTCTGCTATTCGTCAATGGCTTGCCACCCACACCACCTCTCCGGTGACAGGCCAGCCCCTGACACCAGGCATGCTCGTGCCCCATACAGCCTTGGCTGAAATGATTCGTCAGTGGCATGTTACCAATGGTTCACCGGCTCTTGGGTCTGTCGTTGAAGCACCAGGTCCGCGATGCATGGTGATTCACACGGGGGATGGCCACTTGACCATCCGTACCTCTGCCGAAGATACCCTCCCTACGGACCTCCTCCTTGTTCTTGACCCGTGCCCCCGTGGTCCTTCTCGGGAAACCATGAAATCCATGGCGAGAAAGGTAATTCGGGGACTTGATTCCGGAGACAAGCTTGCCATTTGCTCGGGGAATGCCATCCTCCATCCCCTTGACTCCAACCGGTCAGCTGCCTTGGCAGCTATTGACATGTGGATGGGAGAGGATTTTTCCGTGCCGCCCAATGGTGGCCTTGGCGGCGTATGCAACATCATTCGCGGTGTTTCACCCTTTACCCAGAGTCGTCATATGGCCATTCTTTGGATCATTCGCGGGACACCCCACCATGCTACACCTGCCTCTCCTGGACCATCCCCGCACGAAGCGGCTCTTGGTGGACTCCGAAGCCTTCCCGTAAAAATTCCTCTCCACCTTGTGACGATTGGGTCACACGGACATCGCGTGGATCCGGGTCTACTTCTTGAACTTGCCGAGGAGGGAGGTGGGTCCTACACCTACCACCACGAGTTGGGGTCTGGAGATTCCTCGACACGCTTGGTGGCTTTCCTCTTGGCTTCCATCAAGACCACCATTTTTCACCATGTGACGGTGAATGGCCAATGGGTGGGTGACGTCCGTCTCGGAGGAGACCGTCACATCCATGTCCCCATCACCTCCTACTTGCGGGTCGAGGCCAGACTCGGCACGGGGGAGCCCTTGTGGTTGGAAGGTCCCTTCCCTCCAATTGGCCCCTTGGATGGCGTCTCGCATGATTTTCAAATTGCACGTGAAACCTTTGCCCAAACCCTCATGAGTGGCACAGCCATCGACAGGCCCGAGGCCCAGGCCATGGTGTCCCTCTTTGGGTCTTCCTTGAGGACACGTCGTGACGTCTTTGGTCCACTCCTGACAGCCCTTGAAGGACAGGTTGAACGGGCCCTTGCCTCAGACGCGGCCTTTGAAGAGTGTGGTGTCCATCTTATGGCAGCCCTTGCAATGGCCCACCGTGACGAACGCCCTACAGGGAGTAGTGACCGTGAGGATGACGGGACGGGAATCTATGCGGAAGAAGCTTATGCGGGTGCCTTGTGGCTGCCCCTATGTGAGACGATTCGAGGACGGTGTGGTAGGAGGGAACCCTTGGAGTTATAAATTTTATTGGAATATTCAATCAACATCATCCGCTTCACACTTGACCGCCTTTTCCTCGGATGGTGCTCCCTCAAGCCTCTCATAACACACGGCACAATCATTGAGAGATGCCATTTCGTAAGAGGGCATTATTGGATGGATTTAAGAATCTTTCGAATCTTTGACGCCTTTGAAGAATTCGGCTGGGCCTTGAGAATGTCATTGGCCTGCTTCACAATTTCCTTGTGGCGAGAGGATTTCGCCGTAAAGGACTTGGTTTTACTCTTGGTGACCGACGAGGTTGTCGATTTTCCCGAAGATTTTTTCGAACGGTGGTAGGTTGACCAGGTACCCATAGCACGTCTTCCACAACCGCCGCACATGATTTTTAATGGACTTTTATATTTTAACTCTTGGCCACCCGATGACACCAAGTCACCCCTATCCAATAAAAATCCCATGCAGTGTTATGTTATTCAGCCATGCAATGGGGTGAGGCAAGGAGTGAGGGCGGGTGCCACCGCGATGGCCCACAACCTTCAGGTCCATTACCGTTATGAAGACCACCACGAGCAGCCCATTGTCGTCGCGGGTGGACGACAGGTGAGACCCTCCTCTGTGTCTCCTGACCGTGAGAGGGACCACATGGTCGCCTATTATGCACTGGGGTCGGGCATCCATGATTTTACCGTGGAGCGCTACCCCTATCACCACGACCACGGCCGCTACTCTGGCTACGACCAATCGGTTCGTGTGATGACGGGGTCCACCGGAACTTCGGTGGACACCAAGGGGTCCGCCTCGGTGAAGATTGGCTCTGGCCAGACACCCACCGCCACGGTCTATTTGTATTGATTTCATTATTCTCCAAAAAAAAAAAATAAATCGACTCTTTTAAAAAAATCAAGTATTACAAGTTTATCGGGTTTAAGTAACGGCTAGTCTCATCTACCTTTAAGAAGGAGTCTCTGATTCGTGACCGTAGAGATTCCGCTGAAAGCATAATTTTCAAGGAAATCACCTTATCGCGAGTTGGCGCAGTGGTTATCGCGCAGGGCTCATAACCCTGAGGTCGGTTGTTCGAATCAATCACTCGCGTTTTTTTTTTAGATTTTTTTAGCTAATGAAACTTCCCGATTTTACGAGACGAGGTTCTTTGGATCTTCCATCAAAATCTAACGATTTAGGTGCGGCTTTGAGGAAAGAGCGGTAGAGAGGGGAAGATGTCAAGTAGATCATTTTTTTTAAAATAAAAAGACATAGAGGTGAGGGCACGTAAACGTGATTTGACGGCAAAGCCGTCAGACACCTGTGGTGTCTTATCACCTCACCACTAGTGGTCTGGTTCAGAAACATCTAAAATGTAAGACCATTTTACTCAAGTTAAAATTTTCAAGTGCATATTCATTTGGCCAGACCTCTAAGATGTAAAATCTCTGGTGGATTGACCCGTGGTCAATTGAACCAAGAATTTATTCACCATATAGACGATCTAAGGAAGGGTGCCCCGAAGCTCAATAATACGATCATACATGGCAAGGTCTTCGCGGGTTTTAGCGGCTAGGTTTTCAAACATGGCAATTGCAATCAATTGGTTGGCATCTGGCTTGGTTTCTGATAAAAAGGTGCGGAGAGACGTCTCCAAGTAGTCAAGTTTTCTCTCAGCCCAAGCTTTTCCACGTTCAGCGTCTTGGACGGTGATGACTGTCGCCGTGTGAAGAACATCCTGAATGGATGACTCAAACTCTGCCCACCTATCGCGAAAGACCTTTTCGCCAGTGGATTTCTTGTGCCACCGCTCCAGAACCTTGCCTTTTTCCGTCCTTTTACGCGATTCAAATTTCCGCTTGGATAAAACTTGATGACGCACGCTGGCGACATAGTCATCTTTCCGCTCATCATCAGCGTCTGTTTCATTCTTTTCCCCGGTGAAAACCAATGCAACCATTCGCCGTGTCAATTCGGTCCATAGGTCAACATTAGCCTGGGTGACTTTGGAGGGTGCCACAAGATGGCCATCGGGCTTGATATCTCTAACCCACAAAGGTTGTTTAAGGCCAACCTCTGGAGCCACACGTGCATCAAAATCCTTGTGCCATTGGCGATTCTCTTTATCTTTGAGCTCAGCTTGCTTTCCTTCCCTTGCAATCTTTTCATCCAAAGATTTTAGGTCTGCATCCAATTTCCTTCGATGGTCATCGGCGTCCCTCTTTATCTCCGCCAAAATTTGATCAAATTTCTTCATTGAAAATTCTTCAGATTCACTCATTTATTGCTCTGAGATAATTTAGCATTTTTCACTTGAAAGGGTTCACAAGGGGGAGAGGGTTTGAAACTTGCGTCTGCCTTGACAACCTTGGCAGGATCAAACACTTTGCCTTGGATCGCCACATGTACACCTCCTTGGCCCACCTGATGAAAGACCTTGACAACTCCCATAGCAAATCCAAGATTGAAAGAGGCGTCCGTGCCACGTACGGCATGCGGAACCATGGCCCCCGTAAAAATGACAGGTTTGGCCCTAAAGCCCCTCGAGACACAACCCATGACATCCTTGACAAGACATGCGGTTTGGACCAAGGTGTCCGTCCCATGGATGACAACCGCTCCGTCGTACTCACTCAAGAGATAAAGGATTTTGTCAAGGACGGCTCGGCGGTCCCCGTCATCCATATCAATGGAATCCTTGGCCATGAGGCGGATCACCTTCCACTCGTCAGGCGAGACACGGCCATCACCAAGAATGGTGGGTGCGGCAGAGGTTCCCTCGGTCACGGTAAGGATTTGGGCAGAAGGATCATAGACCTTGTCAAAGGTCCCTCCACACAAGAGGATAGCAAACATTGATGTGTTTTTTATTCTACTTCAAATCATTGATAGCGGTCAAGTTCAACCATGACCAACTCCCCGCCTGCAACTCCCCGCTTGTTTCGAAAGGCCGTGTTGATCTGGAGGGTGGGTGCAAGACGCTTCATCTCCAAGGTGGGCGGGTCATAGGCAGCGCCAATGACATTGAAGGGAGGAGGTTGACAAGTGGCTGAAATCAAATCGCGAAGCCACGGAATGTGGACAATGCCCGCGTAGCCAAGATTCCCTTCGTAGAGGACACCTTGGTGAAGGATGAGTGGCCAAGTGTCATTGATTGGCATGATCCCATCTGAACCTTTCCAAAACACAACCACGGCAGACGTTGAAGAATCACCTTTTGATGACGACCTTAGGAAAGTCAATCCTTGCTTTCGTGCCTTGGCTTGCGCAGAAAAGTAAGATCCCATTTTGTGTAGCTAGGAATATAATCAAAGTGTCGTGTTTTTATTTATTTTTTTTTACAATCCCAGAACGTGGATGTAATTGGCAAGGCGCATGACAGGTGTCTTGGACGGAATAGCAGCCCAGGTTGCATCGTCGAGTTTTTTGACCTTGTCTGGGACCAAAACAACCCCGTCCTTCACCTTGTCTCCCTCCTTGGCAATTCTCACCTTGGTGACCTTGGCCCCGTGGACAAGTCGTCGTTTGAGAGCCTTGGGTGTGGCTCCCTTGGGACCGAGCACAAATTCGACACCTTGGACTTCAAGGATGGTCACGGGGATGGTCCGCGGGTCATTTCCTGCCGGGACGATGAGGAAGGGAGTAAGGCGACGCGTGCTGGATGGAGGTTTAGTTGATGGATTAGGCTTGCTAGTCGATTTGCTTGTTTTTGTCCTTGGTCTTTGGGAAGGAGGCTTTAGATGATGTGAAGTGGAAGGTTTCTTTTGGGATTTCGAAGTGGAGCGGTAGCGGTGAGACTTGGAGTGGTGTCTCTGTGTCTTGGGTTTAGTTTCCTTTGGTTTGCGTGGTTTGAGAGGCTTGCCGCGTGAATGGGTTCGATGGTTTTTGAAAAGGAGGGATGGAACCCGTGTGGTAAGAAGGTGGTCGGAAGAGGTGGACCTTGATCTGGGGTGGTGCTTCGACTTGGAATGACGCTTCGACTTGGAATGACGCTCCGACTTGGAATGGCGCTCCGACTTGGAATGGCGCTCCGACTTGGAATGGCACCTCGATTTGTGGTGGCGCTTCGACTTGGAATGGCGCTCCGACTTGGAATGACGCCTCGATTTGTGACGACGCCTATCCCCAGAACCATGCCTCTCCCTCGAATGAGACTTATAGTCATGAATCAGAGATTCCTTTTTGGAATGATGACTCCTCTTGGAATGATGGCGGGATTTCTTTGATGCCTTCCGGGATTTTGGTTTGGAAGGTCTCGATTTAGACCGAGTAGCCAAATGACGTGCAAGCATCTTTTTACTCTCTTGGTGTTTTATTGGTAACACCAATCCTTTTTCGGAGAAAAAGAAACTGCCTTTTTGTTTTTCCAAGGTGCAAATCCTCCGATTTGGTTGACCTGTGGTCAATTGAATCAAGCATAAAATGCTATGGTTGATTTCTTAGAGCATAGCTCAAGAATTTGAATCAAAGGCCAATTGTATCAACCACTTATTTTCCCTCTTTCCAGCCGAAATCTTATCAACTAGAGGTGAGTGGCCTGGCTTTAAAAGGTTTACGAATACCGGTAAAATTACCAAATAAAACGTCATTTTTCATATGGAACCCGCTTTTTGGGCAACTTGTTCAATTTCGCTAGGACATGTGTTGAAATGCGATATTTGGCTTGACATTGATTCCTATCTTGGCTCGATGTAAACAATGGCTATCCCTGCCCCACTTGCTTCACGCCGCGACACTACCTTTGACTACCGCTGGCACCCAAGAGCCTACCCACCTCCGCCCATTGCCGAGAAACGGCGTCCCTCAAATCGGGAATATTCCGACAATGGCTTTGCGATCCAGGTCCGGCAAAGGGAGGAATGGGCGTCTTCGACCTCTTCACTAAACCACCGCCCTGACGGCTACGTAGAAGCCAGTCACGGTCTCCATTATACCTTGCGCCTCTTTAACCACAATGGAACACCCTGTGATGCCGTCGTGACGGTGGATAATGATGAGGAGATTGGCACCTTTCGTATCCGCGCCTATGGCCAAGTGGATGTTGAGGGCCCCCCGAATGACGGGCGGCGCTTCACCTTTTACAAGGCCGATTCTTTGGCAGGTGACATGGTGGGCATCAAGAGCGGAAAGAGGTCTAACGGCGTCGTCTCGGTCCGCTTCATCCCTGCCTACCGCAGGACCTATCCCTTGACCAATGCCTATTTCAATGGTGAAGAGGTTGACCTTTCCTACTTTGGTGTGGGTAAGGCCAAGTGTATGGGCGGTGGCATGATGACTGACGGTTTCATGGTCCAATCCGCTACGGCTGAAAGTTATTCCAGAGGCAGTGAAGGAGCGACGGGTCTGGCCGGTCACACCTCTCAACGCTTCCGCCGAGCCACTGAGCTTGACCTTGACCATTCACGGACCACCACTCTTGGCCTCCGCTTGATTTGTGTGTCTCCCTCTTCTACCTACGAAAGAGTAAGGGACCATGCCATCACTCTTGAAACGGCCCAAACATCATTTATTTGGTAGATTCGAATCTTGCTTTGCTAGGGCTCCGGTCAGATGAACTGACCGTTCACCCTATGGTCTTCGGCCAAATTTGTAATAAATTGCCGTGATTTTATCAGTGTTACTTTATTTTCGGGTATCAATTCATTTGTCCTCAGCCCTATCCACGTACTCCTCCAAAGACTCTAAACAATATACAATTTCTTCAAAGCTCTTGGTGTAGTCAAAGGGAAGGCATACCACATTTTCGTACCACGACCATGCTAGAGGAGCTTTTTCTTTTGAACCCAGAGGCACATAATACCGCTTCGCTTCAATAGAATATTTTTCAGAAAACTCTTCAATGTCAACATGTTTTGATGGCTTGACACAGATACATGAAATAAACCAAGATTCTTCCTCTCTTAACGGAAATAAGGGTTCTAAATGTTTACTTGCTTTTAAAAAGGCATGGATATCTCGGTTAAGGTGCAAGGCATGTGCAATTACTTTTGGTGTAAGCAATTCTAAGCGGGCATGAAGAAAGGCTGCAGCAATGTCCGACATTCGCCAATTGGACGCTTCTGGATGAGACACTCTGACACTGACTCCGTAGTCAAATCCAAAATTAACAGAACGTTCCAAGGATCGCTTTAAAAAGGCAGGAGCACAAACGCAACCACCTTCGCCTCTACCGAATGCCTTGGTCTCGTGAAAAGAAACTATAGCCCCGTCACCCATTCCACATACATTTTGCCCGTTTACCAACGAGAAGGGAGTCGCTGCATTATCAAAAATGACGAGCTTTCCATGGTCCTTGGCCCACTTGAGGTAGACGTCAATCTTGGTAAGGGTACCAAACACATTTGTCACAATGAGTCCGTCAAAGGTTTCTCTTTCGAGTTGGTCCAAGGAGGGACCTTTTGCTTCGGGATCATTGTCCACAACAACCGAGTGTTTTAAAGTACCCAAAACTGCAGAAGGAAATGTGTAAGCCTGGGTAACCCATTGGAGGGTTCGACCATAGTAAATGTTGTAGGCAGAAACAAGAGAGTGGAGGGCTGCCGTTCCAGATGCTGTCACTTGAACACAACAGTCTTTCGAAAACTAATCCTTTTTCGCAGAAAAAGAAACTGGTCTTTATTGCCCGTTTTTACAATCACATCCGCAAATAAACAATTTGTTTAAAATTCTTTCGGCGGAATTTCAATTTCAACCCTTTAAGTAACGGCCGGGTATTTATACAAGTATGACCCGGTGCCCGAAGGGGAAAGGGAGGTGATGTAAGTCACTCGCGTTGTTTCGCTTTGAAGGTTCGAGTCCTTCCCGGGTCAAAATGTCAGAGTCGTCTAATTGGTAAATTTACCAGTGGTAAGACATATCCAACTATAAAGAATTTAGGATTGAATGTGGGTTCGAATCCCGCCTCTGACTTTTATTTATTATTGTACGTGTATTGCATAAAGTGAATCCATTTGATTCCTATTGTCACCAGGCCAAGACGCTTCCTGGCCAATGTGTCGTCAAGGTGGCTAAAGATGAAGGGCGCTACAACGACGGTACCTTTATTGTTGATTTTACAGAGAATCATCAACCCCATGGCTCGTGTGCGGGCCATTGTTCAGACGATTAAATTTTAGACCTCAAGGTCTCAATAAATGGCGTTGTAACCTTGGTGCATTTTGCTGCTAAAAGATCAGAAAGGTCAAGCATGGCCTTTTCCGACCACATGACCCACCGCCACTTTCCGTCAAAATCTTCCAGAATGAAACCTAGCGAAAGACGTGACCCATTGGACTTGAGGTCCCCTCCTTCACCCTTCCACACCTGGAGGGTTGGCTCTTCCCCCTCACCCCCTTGGCGAAGAGCGGCGATGGCAACCTTTCGGTAGAGGCGGGGCCCCAGGTAGTCCACAAGCTTCTTGACGGTTTTCTTTCCTTCGAGGGCCCCAGGATCCATGTGACTTTGGGCGGCGAGGTAGGTCAGGAGGACACAGGCTGCGGCGTGGCGACTCTTAAAGGCCTTGGCCGAGATGGTGACGGAGGGTCCACCCAGGGCCTTGAGGGTGTCCCACACTTGAGACTTGACTTTCATTTATTTTATTCGAGATTTTACCTTGTTTCAAGACTCAAAGGGTAAATTGTGGCCCCAAATAATCAGACAGTACTTTTCTCCCTTGGTCACGGGTCTTCCTTCGTGAGCAGTTTCTGGGTAAGAGTAGCCATCAGGACTGACATTATACCAGAAGGATCCTCTCCCCGCCTTGGGACGCACTTCAACGTTGAGACGTGGAAAATTAGTAGACCCTCCCTCTGGAACATCATTGAGGTAGATGACCATAGAAAGAACACGGATACGTGGTGGGTCCCACGTGTTTTGGTCATGATGAACCTTGAAGAAACCACCCTCCTTGTATTTGATCAGGCGAGGTTGTTCAAAATGACTGATGGGAAGAGATGTCATTGCTGAAAGACGTCTGAAAATCTTTTGCATGATTGGAGAATCACGTGATATGGTGATTGCCTTACACTGTTTGTAGTCGAGATCTACAAATGCCATCTTGTTTCGAACTACCATACCATCGTAATGCCATTTTTTGGAAGTGTCCATAAGAGTGACTAGAGCCTTGCATTCGTTTGGGGTCAACACGTTATCCACCTGAGCGAGCATTGGTGAGGAGGATAGTTGGATCAATTTCATGTCTTGGTGGGGCAGCCGAGGCCAACCACTTGGGAGAAATCCTCGGAATTGAGTTAAAGTAGCAGAATCGCCATTTTTAGACGCACTTACAATTAGCCAAATGATGAGGCCAATGGGAATAATCAAAAGAACTAACCACCACAGGTGTTTGGTTTTAGAAGATTTCATAGATAAGAGATTTTATTCAAGACCAACAGACGAGGATTGACTTAATTGAGAGATTGGGTTGTGAAACGGAAAAAGGAGGCTGGGGATGTTTTTTGAATTTTCGCCTTTTCACGCAGACTTGCCGTCAATTCTGTAAGGGTCATGTTGGACTCTGTCCACACATGGGGCAGATAGAGGGCAGAATTCTTTCCTGACCGAATTTCTAGTCCATCGCGTCCCTTGACCAAGTCATGGAAATCGGGATCAACCTTTGGCCAGGTGGAGCGGGGAGGAAGAACTTCTAAATGTATGTCAAGGCTATCCAAATCCTTTTCCAAAAGTGGTCGTTTCCATCTTTGCTTTGCGTCATTGACACATCCCCCTATGCAAGAAGAAATTTGATCTTCTAAGGTTGATGAAGAAAAATCTCCGATACATGCACGAGTTTTTCCTTGAGTTGTCAAAGAAATGAAAAGATGATTGAGTGTCGAGCGTTTTGGGTTATGGGTAGGCGGGTGACGTTCCAACTTTAAGAGGCACACAAGGGTCTCACGCGCAAATGCCTTCCAATCATGACCAACCACAAGAGCCGGATAAATGACAAAGGATGTTTTTGGGTCAGGATTTCCTTTGGAATTGGAACCTTCTAAAGAATGGCCTATAGCATGGTGGCGTTTAGGTAAATCGATCCAAAATTTTGCTTCTTGTGAAGCTTTCATAGGGGCACATCCACAATAAGAATTTGAGTACTTGGGATTAGTCGGAAAGTCTTGAATGAATTTTTTATCTCGGACCAAGCAGTAGGCTAAGGGTTTTGGTGTGTCAAGAAAGTAAGAAAAGTCTGGACCATAGTGGGTCAAGTCTGAAGAAACAATCAATGGATAAGACGAGAGGGAGGCAAAAGACGACACCACTCTTCCCACCTCTGCCGCTCTTTCTTGGTCGGATAGAAAAATTGGACAAAGAAGGGTTGAAGGGTTAAGAAATGGAAGTTGCATCTCAAAAGAATGTTCGGGTTTAGGCAAATCTGGGATGCTGCCTAGACCATCCCTGATAAACTCTTTCCAGCGGGAGTCAAGGTTAAAGGTGTCACCTTCAAATTCAAACCTATCAAAAGAAGGAAGAAAAACACCGTGGCCATAGTGAAAAGGAAGAAGTAAAATGACACCCTTGGGAGAACCCAAATGGCCATAGGCTTCTCTAGAGGTTCGCCCGGAAAACGTGGGAGAGGCATGAGGCACAAGAAACAACGAGCCATGCATGCATGTTGGGGACACTGTTTCCATGGAGTGGTAGGGTCGTGGTAGCCATGAAGCAAATTTTTGTTTGCCACAAAAAACTTGTGCGCGATAACGATGGGCCGCAAATCCCAGTAAGCCAAGAACAATAGCAACCCCTAAAACAACGATAACAATGATAACCCACACCTTCATTTTTAAAATGATGAATCAAAGTAGGTCGTGACAAAAACAGACATAATTTCAAAAGGATAAATGGTATCCACTGGTGTGATCGTTGGTGTGGTCGTCATAGTTGTAGGGCTTGTTATTGGAATCACCATCGCTTTTGCCCTTTCCTATCGTAACCGACCCTCCATCACCTTTCCCTCTCCTCTCCAGGAATTTCGAGAGCCAGTTATTTGGACCTATTGGGAGGGCCCCAAACCTGCCATCATCGAGATGTGTGAAGAATCAATTCATTATCAAGCAAAACGTGCAGGTCTCCAAGTTATCGGCGTTACTCCTCATACCTTAACCAACTATGTCAAGATGCCAGAAGTTTATCATACCCTCCTAACACCTTCTCAACGCTCGGATGTTTTACGGTGTGCTCTGCTGTATGCCTATGGGGGTATTTGGTTAGACATGGATGTGATTGCAACAGGTGACTTTTCAATTTTCAGAAAACTCTTTCAGCGTAAAAAGTTGTTTGCGTATCGTATTGAAGAACTTGCCAATTCTTATAGTATGGCATGTCTTATTTCAAAGGCACGTCTCCCAGCTACAGAAAAATGGTTTAGAGCTGTGATGAAAAAACTCGTTAACCTTCATACCCAGCCAGAATCTTTAAAAGATCTTGGTATTGGTGTCTTGTGGAAGATTTTTAAAACCAATCCCGAGGAAGTGACAAGCTTAGAAAGTGGAAAGACTGTAGAGGTTTTGTACAAAAATAAGGTGGAAGACTTGTGTGTATTTTATCGTCCATTTCAACCATTTATTGTTTTGTTTCATTCCAAATTTGACAAGGAGCTTAAGAAAAAATCCAGAGAAGAACTTGCCAAAGACGATTCCAATATGTGTCGTCTACTATCCAATTATAAAGACTTTTCCTTGGCTTGTTCCTCTTCTTCCTTTGTCAACAAATCAGCCACTTCAGGATCCACCGTCGCATAGGACAAAACTAAAGCATTTAATGATCCTTCTCCCGTGCCCGTCCCATCCACCCCATCCACCCCATCCGTCCCATCCGTCATACTATCCGTCATACTATCCGTCATTGCCGGATCCATAGAGTCTTTTGCTCCTTCTTCTTCCTTTCCCTTGATGGCCTTGTAACCCTTGTAGGCTCCAGCAAGAAGCATTGGCAACACACTTGCAATGCCAAGCCACATCAAAATGTTCATGAATGATTTCAAGGTTTTACCCGCACTTGATGCGGCAGGTGCAATGGCATAGATAATAACAACCGCTACAATTGCCAAACCAACGCCCCCCAATACAAGCCAAAGCCAAAGTTTGCTCTTTTTCTTGTGTTTCTGAGGATGCGCTTGTCCATTTTCAATTTCCATTGGTTGCATGGGACGCCTCTCAGAAGGTGGCATCTGCATTCCTTCTGGTGCCATTTGTAGCTCAGTCGGATAATACGAGGCAACCTCCATTTATCAATGGAATCCTAAAAAAGAATTTTGTTGATAGTGGCAGAATGATCTAGGTGAACAACCGTTTTGGTCTTATCAAGCGAAAATTTAAAATAGACAAGTAAGTAAAATGCCCTTTGGATTTAGTGACAAAACCTTTGGAATTATCAGTGGTGCCTCTTTGGGTGGCGTGCTCATTATTTTAGCAATTGTTTTGGCAGTGATTGAGCACAAAAAACATTCTACTCAGATTGGTGATTCCGGAGGATTTGATGATCAAGTAGACAATCCTGGTGGAGGAAGTGGAGTCATTTAATTGCGTAAGCCCGAGAGGTATAATTGTCAAGCTCTAAGTAACCATTTATGGTTACCTTGGGCTTAGGCAGCTAAGTGATATCTACCTCTTTCTTGACATGTTTCTTTTCAAATGCCTCACCGTAATTCATAGAAAGTTCTTCAAAGGGGAGTATCGTACGAGTAGCTGAAATCAATGCAAATCTTCCACGGGGTTTACAAACAACATTTGACTTGGAAGAGTGGTTGTAAAGCGCAGTGTAACCCAACCCGATGTGGGGGTGTGGTTTCTTTAAATAAAAACTATAACGGATCAAATTGTTTGAGGCTTTTTCCTTGTCAATCAAGACCATAGGTGCCACTTCTACAAGGTCTCCCTTGGAAAATGTTTTGGAGCTAAAGACGCCTATCCCTCCCTTGTGTAGAGAAGAGGGTGCCAGAAATAAATGACGACGTAATTTTCTATAACATAAATGGTCTGCCGCTAGTAATTCCTCTCTTTTCCAAGTGTCCCATAGGTGTCTCAAGATGACAAGGCGAGGACCTCGAGATTGAAACAATTGGGAATGCCACAGGCCTTCAAAAAAGGGCAAAACTAAATCTTTTTGAGATTGAAATTGGAGAGTGTAGTGGATGCAAACACAGCTACTAAAACCAATGACAAGAAAAATAAAAATCAGAGCAAAAAGGACTCGCCTATCCATTTTATTAGACCTGTAAAGTATACCAACCAATCCTAAACAAGCGCATCGTCACCAAGGCCTTGACGGCCAGAAGGGTCTGTGGCGTCGGGACACCATACAGGGTTGGGCATCCACTCGTAAGGTATTGGTGGAACACAGGATGACTCGTAAGGTTTTGGTGGAACACTGGATGACTTGTAAAGCGAAGCTGACTCAAGATTTCCACTTGGGCAGCAACACGCCGTCACGGCACCTTTCCCGAAAATCTCATTGAAACGCTGGCGGTAGTAGTAGGTTTCCTTGGTCATGCCTTCTGGGACGTCTGCGTCAGTCACCTTGGTTTCGATAAATGCCAAAAGGCCATCCACCCACGAGGGGCCCTCCTTGTCCGACACCGAGTCGGAGAAGCCATCCTTGCGCCGCTCAAGGACCGAGGTGGGAAGCCATTCCCGTCCCGAAGATGCACTAAAGGCTTCACGCATTGCTGCCTTTTCAAGTCTCTCCTTTCCAAAGGCTTTGACTGATGGATCCAAGGAGAGGACGTAGCCAAGGAAGGCCTTGTCCGTAAAGGGGACCCGAAGCTCTAGGCCATAGGCGGCGATCGATCGATCGGCCCGAAGACCATCCGAAAGGTGAATTTCGCTGCAAAGTTTCAAAATTTCTTCCCCATGGGCTTCAGGAGAAGGGGCGCGAGCACAATAGGCATAGGATCCCCAAATTTCATCGGCGGCTTCTCCCGACAAGACGATAATGGCCTTACCGTCTTCCGCGATACGCTTGGCGACCAAGAGGTGGGGAACCATCGCACGGATCGAGGTTCGGCAAAAGGTGCCTCCCCGTCGGATAGCAATCTCCACCATGCCAATCATTTCCTCGTCATTTACAAGAATAGTGGTGTGCCTCGTCCCCAAAAAGTCGGCAACCTCTTGGGCGGCAGCCAAGTCTGGCGATCCGGGCTTTCCTATGCAATAGGTGGGAATGGTTGACGGGTCGACACCAAATTCAGTCTTGAGGAGGTACACACCGACAGACGTAACGATGGACGAATCCCATCCACCTGAGAGGGTGAAGCACAAGGGAACATCACGGTTCTTGGGGTCCACACGCTTGCGAACGGCGTCAATAAAGAGGTCGCGGAGAGTCGTCGAATCGCACATCTTGGCCGCCACTGGCTTGGGGAAATGGTAGTAGGTGGACTTGACGACATCATGAAGATCATCGTACATAAAGTAGACCTTGCGTGGCTCGACTTGGTGTGCGCCCATGACGCGGTAGGGTGAAGGCATACAGGTCAAGCCTTCAAGTTCCGACGCGACGACGGTACCGAGGGGAGTATCATCGCCTTCGAGGGTGAGGCTTCCGGTGTAGAGGGGCCTTACCCCCATGTGGTCTCGTGCCATGAAAATTTCTCCCGTCTCTTCGTTGTACAAGATGAATGCAAATTCGCCATCCAACTTCTTGACGGCCTCCTTAATGCCATAGGTCTTGTAGAGGTGAAGAATCACCTCGCAGTCGTTTTGGGTTGTAATGGGCCAGTCGGGATGGGCCGCCTTGAGCTCGTGGTGGTTGTAAATCTCTCCATTGCATACAAGAGTAAGGTTGTCATATGCGTGGAGGGGTTCATCCGATTCACGGCCCAAGCCTTGAATCATGCGCCGGTGGAAACCGAAAATGCAGGCACCCAGGTCTTCAAGAATGGAGGAGTCTGGGCCGCGGTGGTTCAGGACACCAAAGACTGACCTCGAAAAGGCCTTGGCAACACCCCCTTGATGGTCGGGGACGATACCAAGAAGAGCATGGATACCACACATGGGAGCAAAAATAGAGTGATTGGCTACGATACTCCAATGAGAAATGAAAGATTTCAAAACTCTTTACAATAAAAAGCCTTTTCCTACCATGCCAAAGTTGTATCAGCCTACCCTTGGGTGGCACATGAGTAAACGGAGGGATGCCCTCCTCTTGAAAGGCTTTACCCTTGACGAGTGGGGAGATGCCATCACGGAAGCAATGGAAGTCAAACGCAGGTTTCTTCAGAGTCTCAAAAAGGGCATCATCCTGAAACGTGGCTACGTCGATCTCCCTCTGCTTGGCCCCGCGATTGGCGTCAATTCAATGGAGGCGAGTGTAAAGGCACCCACTGAAGCCTTTCAGACACAGGCAGTTGCGTCTTGGATTGAAGGCTACTGGCTGCGGTATGGCTTCAAGACTTCATGGCGTGTCGAGGAAGGTTTGGATTCTTTTCGGATGGACTGGCCAAGGGAGGCCATTCACATTGTCCAGGGACGCCCAACCCCAATTCATATTCTTCGAATTGGATGGTAAGGGCTCTGCCCGAAAAGAGGAACAGGTTCCCATGGGTAATCGATAAGTTCTTAATCAATAGAAAGGAAGATCTATTAGAGTTGAGGACAAATGACCAGGTAGATCATTTATTTTTATGCAAAGAGGTAATGTTCAGGAAAGATACCCTCGATGCGCCAATCCAAAGATGGGTAAGAATTCACCCAAGTTTCAAACTTTGTGTTTCGTTTAAAATAGATAGAGTAAGGGTGGGTCGCATAGAGGCGATCAATGAGACGAATGTTCATCTTGCCACGGCATTCAGAGGGTTCCAACTCGATGAAATCAATAAATATTTGTTTGGCGCGGCCAAGAGGGGCAAAAGGGGAACGTGGGTCATAGATCTTGCGCTGAAAGCCGCGCGGGCCACCCCACCCCTTTTGCATCTTGGGGTGAAGAAGGGCAAATGCCTTGGACCACCGCTCACCCTTTTGCTCGGGTGTCAAGGTGGAAGGAATGGTGAGAAGCTTGACAAAGTATTTCCACATGGGTACCGGGTCAAATGGTTCAACGTCGCCCAATTGGCATGGGACGGTGGGACCTCTTCCATTGGAACAATCAAAACACTTGGAGCAAAGATGGCGCACGACACCGCCTCCCTGGTGAACCGGGACACACACCTTTTCGGGGGCCACATTTGTCCGGTAGTCGACCGCTGATGTCTGAGAAATGGGGTGGGCATAGTAATCGGCAGCCACAGGCATAAATTCATTTTGGTAACGATCACCATGATCATGACCAAATCCCACGTTTTCAGGCTGAAACCCATTCAAGGATCCATGTGACTTGGAATCTTGGCTTCCTGTCCCGCCACCAGTGACGGCCAATACAGAACTTTTCGACATTTAACTTTTATAGTAGACAATTTTATAGACTTGGATGTGTGGTCAGATGAAATCGATGAAAGGCAGGTTGGGGGAATAATGAAAGGAGAAATATAAACCATGGCAAGAGATGGTGGTGAGACGCCGAGTAAAGCCCCACCACGGATAGCCTTTTTATTTCTTGCCATGGATGCCTTGCCACATGCCTCCCTCTGGTCGTCCTACATCCGGTCACCCTCTCAAGCTTTTGTCCATTCCTTTCAAGATCTTGGCTTAGGATCACCCTTTACCCAAACCCCCCTGAGCGGGAAACTCAAACCCGCTTATGCCTCTATAGGGATGGTTGAGGCTCTGTTGCACCTCTTGGAGACGGCTTATGAAGCTGGACCGTTTACTCACTTTGTAACCCTGTCAGACTCTTGCATCCCTTTCCAACCCTTTGATGCCCTGGCCAACGCCGTCGACAACCGGTCATGGATGGAATGGGGTGATGCGATGGATTCCCACGAGCATGCACAACGTTTCCAACGGCTTTCTCCCTACCTTCAGGGGGGTTTTAGGGGGTGGGATCACACGAGGCGGCCTCGGTGGCTCGTGTCCGAAGCATGGTTTCTTTTGCCAAGGCCCCACGTAGAAGCAATCTTGACCTTTCCAGAACTTTCTAGATGGAGGGAAGGGATGAAGCAGGTGTATGCTCCAGAGGAACACTTTTTTATTAATCTTTTGGCCCATCGTTTGGGACCATCCTTTGACACGGCTATCCACAAGGTGGGTCCAACCTTTGTGGACTGGGAGGGAGGAAGTCGCGACAGGTGGGGGCGTCGCCACCCCAAGACCTACACCACCTATCCCCCCTTTGCCCTCTCCTCCCCTGAGCGGCCGTCTCCTATGGCAGGCTACTTTTTTGGACGTAAATTCAAGGGGACCATCCGATGGAAAATTTTAAGAGATGGGAAGCCTTCGCGACAACCTTCTAAACGGTGGTGGATCTGGCCGCTTATCGCCTTGGCGATTTGTATTCTTCTCATTGGAGGAATTTTCCTTTACAAAAACTTCTCAAAGCCTTCTTGATTTAGAAGAAATTCGCGAGAATCTTCACAACCCAATTCCCTCCTTCTTCCCCTACCATGTCTCACCAAGGTCCTCGTCAGCGCATCAAGCACGATCCCTTCTCCAGGTCCATCCGTTACCTCAAGGAAAACTCGTATGCCATGCAAGCCTACCTGGAGGCTCTCAAGTCTGCACGTCACTGGGCATCTCAAGGCGAAGGTGCTTGGTCAAAGGCGTGGGAGCAACATGCACGCAACATTGCCAATGCGGGACCCAAGTGGTCTTCCATCCGCAAACCCTTTTGCACCCATCCCCATGGAACCTTTGACACGGTTGGTCGTGTCAGGGTTGGTCGCAAGTCTCACTCACGAAACCCAGCCTACATGGGTGTCACCATTCGCGGTGGCTCCCACTACATTGAGACCCTTTGGGCGGAGAGGGAGGAGCGTGAGCGTGATTCTCGACGGCGCCAAGAGGAGCGACTGGTGGCCTACGCCAAGGCCGTTGCGGAAAAGGCCAAGAAGAAGGGTGGCACACGCGATTAGACGATTCGTAACGCTTGAGACTCAAACTAAAGTTGCCTTGAACTCACGCCTACCTCCCTCAAAAAAAACTTGCAATCTGTTGAAATACAACTAAAACTTTTTTTATCTCAAGAGTAAAGCTATGGATTTTCAAACCTATCTCGAGGTGTCACCCTACCGACCCTTTCCTTGGGATGCACGAGTCGTCTCGCTTGATTTTCAAGTCGCCGTGACTCCCGCCTTTGGTGGACATGGGGGTCCAAGTGACGACTATATCATTCAAGATGATTTTGTTCCCTTGGCGGATCTCGAGGCTCCTGTAGACGAAGGTCCTACCGGGGTAGAGCCACAAGCCACTACTGCGGATCCGGGGCATGTCGAGAAGCTTGAGCGCCCGAAACCCAAATCCTATGCCAAGGCCCTCCAGTCTCAACCACTTGTTCAACGACCGACCCATGCTGCTAGAGGTCTAACATCGACCAAGGTGGAAAGGACATGCCGTGTTGTGGTCACACAGAAAGCTGCTGCTTCTTCCCACCAAAATGCCAAAGACGAAAAAGCATCTCGGCCCGGCCCGCCTATGAGGCGACGCGAGAGGGCGAGGAACGGGGAAAGGTCAAGACCTGAAAGAGAGACTAGGTCAAGGCGGAGGAATCCGAGAGAGGAGGAGACCAAGCCTACACCTCTTGTCCGATCCCCCATACGACCTCCTCACCAAAGCCAAGATGTACGTAGGTGGGAAGCCTTAAAACGCCCTAACCCAAAGCCCACGAAATCAAGAGAACCAAAAGCCAAAGACATGAAGGCTCAAAAAGTAGCAGAACCCTCCACCACTTCCATCACCGACATGATTCCCGACCCGCAAGTTGATTGGGCCGATTTGATTTGATGTCCTCTTAATAAAAACCTAACCATGATTGACAAGTTGTTTTTTGATCATCCACGTAGTGTGGGAGAGACCTACTGGCAACATTTTCGGGCCGCTGGCAAGTTATGGCTCAAGATGGTAGGGGCCACATCTGCCTTGGCAGTCCATGCCTTTGTCCCCGGAGTCTTCAAGACGACGGCCTCCTCCCTCATTGAAAAATGCCATGGTGACATGGTGGAGAGAGGTATTATCCCCGATCGGTCTGAGGTTGTTGAAGAGCCTGGTGTGATGGAAAATCCTCCGACACCAAGTCTAACCCAAGAATAAAATGGAATCCTTTGGAGCTGTCAAACAATCCATCATCGACACGATTCACGATTATCGCAAAAACCATCCTGCCTTGTCACCCAACCAAGATGACACGGACAATGCTTTACTTTCTTACCTGGCCTCCACCAAAGGCTTGACCTCTTGGTCCCAAGTGAATGCCCTGACGGGTCTCTATGCCCGCAATTTCCAGGCAGGCCTTGACCCCTTTTCCGGGACGTCTTTGCCCTTTTCCCAAGCAGCCACCTGCACCCCTTTTGCCCAAGGCATTGGGTGGTATTATGTCTCCTCATCCAAGGTGACCAACGACCCTACCGACCCCTATGCTTCGATGACCCTCATGATTTTTCGCAAGCCGATCATGACCAAGAAGGTAGCCGCTTCCAAGGGCTATCCTTCCTTGGCAAAGGCATCGGTATGGGCAGTGGCCGGCGGCTACACGGTCAAGGGGTCCAAGGGAGAGGTAACGTGGCGGGTGATTGGTGACGGATCACCCGATTTCAATCACCCTACCAATGTCACTGTGGATTCCCGCCCAGGAACCACCAAGGGCATTTACTCTTGTGGCCTCTCCAACTCGTCTTCACCCACCTACCTCTCTATCCTCCTTGAAGAGATGGGTGTTGTGGATCCGGCAACCGGAAAGACCAAAAATTTTGGGTCAGACCAGCCTTCCAAGTGGTCCGTCTCCTTGACAGCTACCAAGGGCTTCACCGAGCTCCATGCCACGATCACCGAGATTTGGCTCGAGGCTGGTGGCGCTACTACCAAGACGGTCCCCGTGGTGGACGTCGACTTGACAACAACATCACCCGGTGTATGGAATGCAAAGAATGGATGCTCTTGTGCATGTGGTTTGGGATCATGGTATGGCTCTCAGCCCTATTTTCATCTCAAGAAGGGGACCATTGGGGGTGTGACCTTGGTTCCGACCCAACCTACGCCCGGTGTTGCCCTACCCCTCATCCCTTCTGGATGGCTTGACCGTCAGCGCATTTCCGTGTGGACATCTTCTTCCAATTTTATTTGTCAACTTCTTGCCACTTGGAAGTTATGGCTTGGGTCACTCCAACCAGCCTCTTGGATCTGGGGGACGGTCCAGCCCGTCTACAAACCCGGCGATACCGCCTATGCCGACCCGGTGGTCTACATGTATGCCTATACCGGACTCGATGTTAGTTTGATGAAACCGGGTCATACCTTTACGACCCCACGCCTAATGCTCCACCGGTATCATGTGGCGACGGGTGGCGCCGATTACAAGGTGAATGGCTCCTTGACCCTTGAGGCCACCTCGACAAACAAGTTTGGTCCATCTAATCCCTTCCCGTGTGCCTACACCCTAAAGGTGGATGGCAAGACCCTCTACCTCCGTCTCCCCGTCACCCGCTCCTCAGCGTCACCCTCCTACCCCAAACCTTGGCCTCCCCTCCAAATTCCATCCCTCGGCACCATGCTTCTCCCTCCTCTTATCCCCGCGATCACGGGCACAAACATTGAATGTCACGGCTACCTCTATGACGCCGTCGATGCGATGGAGCCGTCAGGGACTTGCTTCTTTGAGGCCATGGCCTTTGATCCACAAGACCTCCGCCTGAAACGGGGACTCGTAACGGCAGGCCTCGAGCCATCCTCGTCTACGCTTGAGATTTTTCGCTCCAAAAAGTTGACGTTGAAACAAGCCGCTCCAACCCTTTTCACATCTCTTGCCTTTATCCTCTTGTTTTTGGGAATCATCGTCACCATTATTGTTGTGCCTATTGTCTTGGTCAAGAGGCACAAGAGGTCCCGGGCCAAGGCAGGAGACTCTTCATCCACCGCCCACCCTTCCCCTCCGAGTCATTTGTCTCCTGATACAACTTCTATGGACACGTCGGCACCAAGTCTTTCTGCCGTGCCTCAGGAAGAGAAGAAATAAAATTTCTTTATTTGATTTTTAGGGAGCTAAAAAGTCACACGTCCATTTGTATTACACAATGACCTGCTATTGTTTACTCGTTTACAAGACGGCTTCAGATCGACGACTGGAAGAAACTGATCTTGATGCCATTCAGGACTCCATTCGTGGATGTGTGGTGGTTCAAGAGGTAGAGGACCCAAGTCTAGACAGGTGTAATCGGATTGGGTGTGGCCAAGAAGCCACGAAAGATCTTGACTTTCGTGTGGATGTCACGGACCCTTTTGGCATTGCTTGGGCGATGCGTGACCGGAGCAATGACCCAATGGTGAGGATTAACCTTTGTGACAATTGTTACAAGCATCTCCTTGAAAAATCATCCAACAAAGGTCGCATCTTGGTTGGTATCAAGGAGATCCTCTTGACATCCTCTTTGCGGAGATGTACCTTCAAATCCCTTAAATCCTTGATTGATCGAGGGGCCGTAGCGCCTCCCCTCGGCTATCCAGAATAACTTTTTTATTTACACAAGTTTACCATACCCACCGGCGGCGAGGGTAGATGCGGCGTCGCCAGGGATAAAGCGAAACGGCTCCATAGGGCCACGGAGTTCCGTAGCCATACCAAGGGCCATAGCATCCATAGCCCCAAGGACATGGAATAGACGCACCCACTTGCATGAGGGCACCCGCCGAGGCTGCAGCATAACCGGCTCTCAGCTCCTCCAAGTCGACTAAATCCATGTCATCGATTTCTTCCTTCACTGCCAATTGCCAAAGGAGATTACTCATTTTTCATATCATTCAATAAAAAACCCAATGGACCTTCACTCCCGTGTCCATGCCACAAATGCTCGAATCAATGCGGCATATGAAGTTCAAAAGACAATGTTGGTTGGTCACAATGTGCTTGCCAAGGAAGGAAAGGTGTTTGCGGCAACTCCAGGAACGACAGGACCTTACACCTGGAAGGCAGGCGTCACACCCTTTTCCTTTGCACCGGCTGAAGTAGTTAAGAACTACCTTGGCTTTAAACCCTCAAGTCGGGACATGACCAAGGCATATGAAATGACGACCCTGAGTCTTCCTGCAGTCAAGGCCTATGCAGCACCTCATCATCATCATCCTGCGGCGGTTCGGGGCGGCAGCCACATGGCTCATTATCCAGCCACTGGCGATGACAACCTCATTTTACACCTTGACTCCAAGGCCTTGAAGGGTATTCAGGGTTATACCCCGTCGGCGAGGGATCGCCTGGCGGCTGATAGACTGGTGTTTGGACCCACAGGCCATGGCACCCCATCGTCTTCCTTTGGGTCAGAAGCCTCAACCCTTCCTGAATCCTTTGATTGGCGTGACCATACAACTATTTCTCCTGTACGGAATCAAGGTCAGTGTGGGTCGTGTTGGGCCGTTTCGGCAGCGGGAGCAGCCACGGACCGTCAGACGATCGCTTGTATGAGGGCCACCAAGAAAAGCGGTCAAGCCTGTATGACACCCTACTCCGCTCAGACCATGGTGTCATGTGCAATGGAACCATCAGACCAGCCTTTTGGATGTTGTGGGTCCGATCTGGTTACCCCTATGGAATACATTCGGGACAAGGGAATCCCTCCAAAGTCCTATGTGACCTACACGGCACATGCGGGCGAATCTTCGGCACAATGCCACAAGGTTCAGGCCTGCCCTGCCGTCTTGGAAGAAGCGAAAGGTGCTTCTCTTCTCCACTCCAAGCCATTGCCTCAGGGGGATGCGACGGATCCCTTCCGCATCCCTTCCAATGGTGGATCCATTGTGGAAGCAATGAAGCGTGAAATTATGACCAATGGTCCCATCACGGCGGGAATGACAGTGTTTTTGGATCTCATGTGTCATTACAAAGAGGGTGTTTACCATCCTCTGACGTCTGAGCAGCTTGGTCGCACCAACACAGAAATGGGGGGCCATGCCTTGGAAATTATCGGATGGGGTAAGGATCCTATTGGCGGTAATTACTGGCTTGTCAAAAATTCATGGGGTGCTGACTGGGGTATGGGCGGCTACTTTAAGATGCGTATGTATGATGGAACCCATCCCGGCACCATCGCGACTATCACTGGGGATGTCGCTGGTGCAGGTCAACCCGTCATGACCTTTGAAGCGTCTGCCCATGCTGCCCTCTTCCCCTACCAAGCGGCAACCCATCAGTCGGGACCGTCGCCATCAGAGCCTACCCCGTCAGGACCCACTCCCCCATTAGGACCAACCCCGCCAGGCAACCTGCCCATCCCTCCCTTCTCCCCTGACCCCATCTTTGGTCCGTCGAATCCATTGGGACCCCTCAATCCCCTTTAAAATCTCGAGTGAAGCAATAAATGCACCTTGAAAAAAGTTTTTTTCCTTGATCCCCTCGTCGACCTCTGCATACGCCATTGCATCCGTCCAAACCATGTCACTGTAGGAAGCTTGGGCCTACGGCTAATTTCCTTTGTCTTGTGGTGGTCAAGTGGGAAGCCTCTTTTACTTCCTTTTGTGTTTGCCTTTCTTGGGGAGCTTGGTGACCATCTTGATGGACACCTGGCAAGGAAAACAAATCAAGTTACGTTGTATGGCAAGTGGTTGAATATGGGGTGTGACTTGATCAATGGTCTTTTACTCTCTATGACTTGTTACCTCCAATCCCGGAAATCTCCAGGTCTAGTAGGGGCTACTGCACTAGTTGGATCTGCCATTGTCCTCCACCAAACAAAGATTTGTGAAACCTCCTTGGGCAGATTTTTAGTGTAGAATAGCTACATCACAACCCTCCTTCCCATTCTGCTTATGCATTTTTTAAAAATTTATTTGATTTGTAAATCCACTCACGACACAAGGTAACATTGGCTTCGAGTGCCTCCCGCGGTGGCCATTTGCAAGTGGTGCAACGATCTCAAATAAAACTCCTTTTCCATCTCAATCTTGGCAACATGGGCCTCCCATCGCAAGCGTTCCGCTTGGCGCCATTCTTCAAGCATGACATTTTGAGGATTGTAAGCAGGGGCCGACGGAGGGGATGGGGATGGAAGCGGGGTCGCGGGGTAACGTTTCTTGAGAGAAAGATGGAGGGAAGGGTCAGACGAAAAGACGCGTTTGGGGTGGGAAGACAAGCCAACGACTTGACTTGGTTCACGTCGACGTTTGGTATACTGCATGGGGTGAATTGATGTGTGCAAAGGTAGCATTCGAAACGAAATGAAATTACTTTCTTTTTACATAAACATCATTGGATCACTCGACTCTAAAGAAATGAACGCAAATAAATATCCCCATCCTTCGTTTATCCCGAGTTCATTCAGCCTATTTGCGTCCACCCAGCGGCTTTGGCATTAACCCGACTGGCTAAAACAAAAACCATGCTTGGATCCCGTCGCGCACGTAAAATCCGCCATTCATTTTCCGACGATGAAGATTTTGCACAGGAGCCTGCCGAGGTTCCGGGCGAAGAAGAGGTCAAGGGAGAGGAGGAGCCCGTGACCCAAGAGCCAACGGGAGATTCCAAACCAGACTTTGCGGGTTGGTTTCAGCCCCCGGCCAATGCCCACGAGTCTGTCTATTCCTCTGACTCGGGTTCCGACTCTGACTCTGATGTGAGCGGTTCATCCCTTTCGGATTATTCGTCTGACAATGAATCTAGAGGCTACACCTCTGACAGCAGCGATGAAGACGACGATCATGAGGACAACGAAGAAGACGAGCCTGCGGTTGTGGACAGTGACCCTTTTGCCACCGAGCCAAGGACTGATGCGTCCAATGACGGAGAGGATGAGGATCATTCCGCCTATTCTTTTGGATCGTCTACCGATTCCTATGACTCGGATTCTTCAAGAGGCTCCTTGTCGTCCTATGACTCAGAAGACGATTACTCCGACGAGGAAGAGGCCGCTTCCCCATCGCGCCGTCGCCAACGTGAAGACTCGCGCTCTGAAGTCGATTCTCGTTCTGAAGATTCAGAGAGTGGCGAAGACTCGGCAAGCGACTATGACTCTGCCAGTGACGCCGAAGATGCTACTGCCGCGCAGCAAGAGGACGAGGCCTCTCGCGAAGATTCCCGTAAGGAGTCGGCAAGTGACAGTGAGGCCTCTCGAAGCGGTGATGACTCGGCAAGCGATAGCGACTCTGCAAGCTACAGTGAGGCCTCTCGAAGCGGTGATGACTCGGCAAGCGATAGCGACTCTGCAAGTGACGCCGATTCCTATTCCGACGACTCCGAGTCGGACTACTCGGCAGATGCCCGCTTCACGGAAGAGTTTCTAAACTCGTCCCTCAAGGAGAAGGGTGTCGAGCGGTTTGACTTTGATGTCACGGCCTTCTTGCTCTACGTCCAAGATTTGGCTGGATGTGCTCATGCTGACGACAGGGTCAATTGCGTTGCCTTCCGTGTGGCTCGTTACATCAACTCTGTCCTCCCCGGCAACCCAATGGGTGATGACTTGGAGTTTGCCTACCTTGCCATCAATGCTCTTGCCAACCTCATCGGGTCTTGTGAGGAGATGCCCACTCTCACCAAGGTCATGCGTGTGGCCGCCAAGGTTGACGGGGGCCTTCCCACTGACACCGAGCCTTCCACGCGTGCACTCTCCTACGCTGTCCCTGTCGTGCTCGCCCACACCGAGACACCACTTGAGGATGTAGCTACGATTGTCGCTTCCGTCTATCCCTTCTTGCCAGCCCTCCAAATCTCTTCGTCCGCAGCCACGGTCTTCCCTCTTGCAGAAACGACCCAGGTGGACGAGATTGTGGCGGCTCTCAAGGGCGGTGACGAAGCCTCTGCCATTAAGCTTTACCAGTCTTACCGCCTGCAACCTTCTGCCAAGGAGCTTCCGATTGCCCTCTCGATGGACCTTGATGTCTTCGAGGCACGCGTGCGTGGTCTTGGTGCCGACGGTCTCCGTAAGGTTTGTGGTGCTATCCCCATTGACGGTGACGCCGTGGAAGAAGCGTTTGACGAGGACGTTTTGGAGGCCCGGTGTGACCCACACTGTGAAACCTTTGTCCGAGGTGAAGCTTTGGGCGTTACGATTGATGACGTCCCCAACACCGAGTCTGCTTTTGCCCACCTTTTTGGGGATGAAGATTCGGAATAAAAATTTACTTTATTGTTTTTCAAAACCGTTTCGCGTCGAGGTAATAACCTTGACCATAGACGTCATGTTTAAAGACGTAGCCTGCAAAGGGCCCTTGGAAGGTCGGGGAGGGGTAAAAGGGTGTCGGGGTAGCCCCGTATTCTCCTGAGCCACCGCTGCGAGGGTAGCCGCCTCCACTTGCCTGAGAGGGTTGTGACGAAGCTGAGGAGGGGGTTTGGATGAGGTAGTAGCCAGGTCCCATGCGTCCTTCGGGCTGATACACATACTCACCCATATGGGTGTAGGTAGGAATAAATGTTGGAATAGAAGTCATTTTAAGTCTTGTTTAAATTTCCGACAGGGGAATCAAACATCTTGATTCTCAAAGGTAAAGGTCTCACTTTTCCTTTTTGACCGCCCATGCAAGCTCTACCCACGTCAACTATACAAGCGGCCAAAAAATGGTTAAATATACCGGGATTTTATTTCAGTGAAACGTACATGGACGACAAGTACCAATACCGCACCGTTGCATTGGATTGGAAGACGAGTGCCGCCAAAGTCACCAAACGAAACATCCTCCAGGGAAGATGCCCCGGAGATTCGTGGCGATGGCTTGGCATTCAAATGTCCTATGGGTGGCGTCACATTGGATGGTCCCCATGTGAACTCGATTCCAAAAACAACTATCTAATGATTTTCCGAAGGCCGTTGGGTATGGATGGCCAACACCGTGCTGAAGACAAGGTCTTTGCGGAGCGTCTTCGAAAGGCCCAAAAAGAAGGTTGTCTTTCGCTTGAAGAAGTATCCGCCAAGTTTAGTCGTAGTAGACCGTCATGAAGTTTTTGGTAGAGAAGACGCCTTGATGAGGGCGACGGCGGCTTCACGTCCTTCAAAGCCTTCAACTTCGACAAACTTTCCATCTTCCAGAGCCTTGTAATTTTTAAAGAAGCCTTCAATCTTGTCAAGGGTCCCCTTGGAAATGTCAGAGATATCCAAAGCGTATGCCATGTCCGGGTCCTTGACTGGCACAAGGATAATTTTTTCATCCCGCCCCTTTTCATCCAAGGTCTTTAACATTCCAACCACCCGACAATCCAAGATGCAAGGAGGATCCAATTTGGGTTCCGTGAGGACCACGGCATCAAGAGCATCACCATCACCACCCATCGTCCCCAGGATCTCTCCATAGTTGAAACGGTAATGCTCTGACCCATGGAGCATGCGGTCCACCACCAAACACTGGTGGGCTTCCGACCACTCGTACTTGACAACCGACCCTTTGCCAATCTCGATTCTGACCTTGACAACCTCGGGACCAGTTATAGACATTTTCTTTAAATGATTGTATCTTTTAATAAAGTTTTGGGCGAACGCTCCCCACATTTACATTCGTCCTCCCCATATTTACCATGGCGACAAGCTACCAAGCGCAATGGGAAACTCTTCGGTCAAAGGGCATCGAGGCAGAACCAAGCGGCTCTTTTCCGAAGCACATGATGCGCAAGATTGGGCGGATTCTTCACGGAATGCGCTCCGCAGGGGAATGGTTGGAGATGGAGGCGGCTCTTGGAGATCTTGGCTTGGTTTTGAACGACCCTTTCAAGTGGTCATCCGCTCCATGGTGCAAGGAACTTGGAATCCTTGCTCTCGCCTGCCTTTTGCGTGACAAGGGAGACGGGATTCCTGATCCGCGCCCCGACAATCTTGAACTTGCCACAAAGCTTTTGGACCTTCTCGTCGCGTCGAAGCTTGTGCGTAAGCGGTCCGTCATGTTGGTCATGATGGCCCTCGTCCGTCGTGGTCTTTGGGACCAGATGGTCAAGATGTTTGAAGAGATCCTGGTCCGTCACTTTAACCCAGACGCCACGGACCTCATCACCTTGGGTGTCCCTTCCATGCCCAAGGAGATTTGGAAGTCCCTTCTTGGGGTCATGGCAGATGCCAAGCTTTCCATTCACCTCCCCCATCTTGTCAGTCCATGGACTGAAGCTGACCCGGCAGACCTCACATGGGTAGAGGATCCTCGCCTTCAAGCCGGGACTCGTGAACGCCTATTTGGCGAGTTGACCTCCTACCTCAAGGATGAGTACGGGCGCCGCGGCGCTGAAGCTTTTGAGATGGCCATGAAGGAGATTTTCACCAATGGGTTTGACATTGTTATTGACGGTGCCAACGTCTTGTACCATGGAACCCAAACCCTCGACACCATGTCTTTTGCTCGTCTCAATTCTCTTTGCCACACCCTCGTCTTTAAGGGGTTCAAGCCTCTTGTCGTCTTGAATGCGCGCCACTCGCCGCGCAGTGGCTGCCGTGGTGGCATGTCACGACGTGGCGGCCACGCAACACCTCGTGGTCGTGGTGGAATGCCGCGTCCACTCGATCCCCAGGCCAACTTTTTCTCCAAGTGGAAGGACAAGATCTTGTTGACTAGCCGCGGACTCAACGACGACTGGTTTGCCATTGGGGCAGCGCTCAAGGCAGACTGCTTTCTCTTGACCAATGATTTTTTCAAGGACCACGTCGTGGCATGGGCCAAGGAAGGACTCGAAGAAGACGCTCTTTTCAAGCCACGGGTGTCTGGCATTAAGCCATGGTCAGAAGCCTCCTTGGTGCGTTTTACGGCGCGGCCACACGCTACCCTTGGCTGGCTCATTGACTTGACCCTTCCCTCTCCCGTGGGCCACCGTGTCCACCGCCTCGTTCCCGTCCTTCACCCTCCTATGGCGGGTGTGTCGCCGCCTACCTATTCCTTTGCCATGGCATTGGGTGGTAAGCGTGACAGGGTTGCAGTCATTTGAAATGTAATTCTTTTCTTCTCATTGTAAATTCCCTCTATGGAGCTTCCCGAGGATCTTCAAGCGGAAATTTTCAAGGCTTTAGATCCTTCCGACAAACGTGGCCTCGCATGTACTTTTACCGAAATGCGTGACGAACTCATGACCGATGACCACAAGGCTTACATGGAGAAGGAATGGTCCAAATCCAACCTGACCAAACGTGAGGTCTATATGAGGTGGTTGAAGGGTGAAGCCGCTTTGGAAAAGGGCCGTTACAAGTGTGTCTTTATCAAGGTCCGGCGTGAGAGGTGAAAGGCTGAACCCTATGTGCATTCGCCCGATGGTCGGACCCTGCTCTACTCCCACCCCTCCCACGGCGACGTCCTCTTGGGCCACACCACCAAGAAGGGTGAAAAGTTTGTAGTAGATCATGTGTCAACGCGCAAGGTGGCCCGCTCAAAATTCGACAAGACTCTGCGTATTTGCTCCACAGTCCTCATGAAACTTGTTCCGCCTTCCCACCACTTGAAGCCTTGGGACACGCGTCTCGGTCTAGGAGGAATTCCCCTTCCTCCTCTTGCCCACTCGACCACCTTGGACGGCGAACCTGGAGAGGAGCCTGAGGTAGAAGAACCAAGATGTGAAGATCGGGGGAAATTACTTTTCAGTCTTGGATTGAGGGCGCCTCGTACAAAACCTTTCCCTTTGTTTAAAATGTCTGGTTATCACGCTGCCACTTCCCATCCCCATACTCCCTATGTTCAGCCAGCTGTCAGCTGCACCAACCAAATCACTCGCCAGTACCCGTCCCCTTGGATTGGGTGCCGACCCCCTCCCATCATCCAATACGCCAAACCCATTGTGGGCTACCTTGCCCCGACTACACGGCCGGACCTTGCGACACCTCAGCGTCCCTATTGGTTGAATGAAAACAATATTCTTTCAGACACGGCTCCCCTTGCCGGATCCCCTACCGTTGTTTTTCCAGTCCAAGACAATGATGCTTTTCCGACTGACCAGTCCCAGGGCTTTTGGACACAGGCCAAACCCTATCTTGCCCAATAAATATTTTGAATTGAGGTTTCTTAATTCAAAAACTTAATTAGACATCACGATTGACATTTTTTATTTACTATGTCGACAAGTCCCCACAAAGTGGACCAAAATAGCCAAATTCTTCATCTTCCCGCCCCCTCTACAAACCGTGTAGACTCATGCGATCATTGAACACTTGAAGACGCACCTGTTTGTGCAATTTGTCGTGGTGACTTGTCCTCTAAATTGATCCGCCTGGCATGCTCCCATGCCTTTCATGAACGGTGTTTTACGTCTTACGAAGACCACCTGCAAGACCACCAAGACTTGCGTTGTCCGATATGTCGACGTCAAATTCCGAAGCGAAATGAAGAGAGAGAGCCACAATCCACACCCCCTAGGTCTCCCAGTTATCCCGCTTTTCCCATTCCTTTCTTGGGAAACAATAGAATTATTCATGGTTTGCCTCCCAAACCCACTCCTTTAGTCTTTAACCACCCTGTCCGAGCAGTGAATTGGGTTATCATGCAACAAGATGTGGATTTGGAGATGAATACCTCTGACCACTTGCCCTATCAGGGAGGGTACCACTGGGATGACGATGAGGATGATTGGTAAAAAAAGAATTTTTCTATTTGGTTTTGTGGTTCCAATCCAATTTCCTCTCTCCACAACATGACAGGAACTTCCCTTCTTCAAGTCGAGCGCGAAACCAAGGAGGGCCACAAGGTGATCTATGGCATCCTTCTTCCCTGGGAGTTACGTCGGTGTGATTATGGGGAGCCTCCCAAAATCACCCACCAAGGACGATTTTTTGTTGTGGAAGACCTCTTGTGGAAAGGCCAACCAGCCATGTGTGCCATGGTCCCCTATGGAGTGATTGTCCCAAGGTCGGATTGGGGCTTGGACGACTATCCTGGCTTGACCACCCTTGACGACGCACGTCGACTTTTCGGACATACCGAAGACGCAGAACTTGTCACCTTGCGGTGTAACCGCCGAGCATCATCTACGCCTCCTGCACTTGACTCCAGCTTGTGGCTTCCGGAATTTATTTATGGGGTGGTTAGGTTAAAGGAGTGATTCGATTGAGACGGTTATACCTGCGAAGAATCCCATTAAAAGAAGGAGTGAAATCACAAATCTTTGTGAGTTGGTGATTTGGCAGAGAAGCCACACATGTCTTCAGAGATAATTGAAGACGCTTACTTCTCATCTACCTAGTAAAATGTCTCTTGAGCACGACTTTCTATTCAAGGTCCTCTTGATAGGGGATTCTGGAGTGGGCAAGACTTGCCTCCTCCTTAAGTTTACCGACGATATCTTTGAACCCTCTTACATTTCGACAATTGGTGTCGATTTTCGCATCAAGACGATCCAGTTGGAAGATGGCAAGGTGGCAAAGCTTCAAATGTGGGATACGGCAGGCCAAGAACGTTTCCGCACCATAACTTCCTCCTACTACCGAGGCGCTCATGGGGTGATTATTGTCTTTGACGTCACCGACCGAGAATCCTTCAAGAATGTTCCCATGTGGATGGGGGAAGTGGAGAGGTATGCAAGGCCAGGGTGCCCCATGATTCTCGTTGGCAATAAGCGTGACCTTGCAGATAGACGCGAGGTTTCTTTTGAAGAAGCCAAGGCGTTTGCCAAGGAAAATGAATTGGTTTACACGGAAACGTCTGCCAAGAATGATCCATCTATTCTGATCTTGACCGAGGTCTTTCATTTGACTGTTGAAAAAATTAGGGGAGAGGTGCGCCTGGGAAATGGATGGACAATGACCAAGGTGGAAGAACCAAAACAAGAGTTTCCTTTTCGCTTGGCTGCCCCTTCGCCATCAAGACGACGTTTCGATTGTTGTTAGGGGTGAGCCTCTATAGGGATAGAGGCGAGGGCAAATGAATTTCACCACAATCACCATCACCGCTAGGTAAAAAAAATAAATTTATTGCTTGAAGGATACCAAGACATTAGCTGAAGACTCGAAAGATCAAAAGTTTGAGTTTATTCTTTTGCAACTCCCTCTCAGACCAAGGATATTTTTTTGTGGGAGAAAGATAAACAATGGCCGATTACGTTACGACCCAAACTCCTGCCATCGGTATGATTGGCTATGGCCGCCCTGCTCACCTGGATCTTCCATGCAACCTTGGTGATCCCGCCTACACCTCGGCTGCCCGCCGCTTTTTCGGCCAGCCCTACATCTCCAAGGCTATGGGCCCCACTCCCGCAGTGAACCCCGCCTTTGGTCAGCGTAACTTTTCTTACAACTGGGGTGCCGATGCTGCCTTTGCCGGTCGGAAGCCTTTCTGTCCGGGTCACCCGGAGGACTCCTTCACGGCCAACTACGCCAAGGATTTCTCCCAAGTCTTCACCGGACCGTCTAACCTCCAGGACTACCGTGCCACTGCCCGTCCCTCTGCTCATTGGGGCCTCTACCAGGTGGACTCGCGTATCCAGCGCGGCAGCCAGCCGACGGATGTCGGAGAGAACAATTTTGTCCATGTTGCCAAGCCGACCTCTGACGGCCGCACCCTCTCCATGTGGTCCAAGGACGTCTACGCCGAGAAGCAGGCCATGAACCTCCGCAAGTACAAGGAGGTCCAAGCCAAGCTCGGTTATTAAATAAATAGTCAAGGAACTGACTGCTGAATGAGAACGTTGTAAAATTTGATGTTTTATTTACCACAAGGTTGGGAACCATGAAGACGATTTCGTTGGAGGAACCTCTTCCTTGGCCGAACGGACCTCTTTCTTGACCTCTCCTTCACCATCTGAAGAGTTTCCCTCGTTATTTTCCTCCTTTGCTGCAGATGTTTCCTTTTCTTCTTTAGAATCTTCCAAGGTCGTTTGCTTGTACCGCTTCACCATAAGGGCCAAAGGGTGCAGGGTTTCTTCCCCCTCTCCGCGTGGTGGATACATGGGGTGGTCTGACCACTTACTCTCGTCAAGGGGCATCCCCATCTGACCCTTTTGCATGGCCGCCATCCAGGCCTCACGCTCCTCTTCAGGAATAATATCAACACCGTATTTTTCTTCCAAGGCCGAAACGCACTTCTTTGAGCCTTCATTCCGTGCCTCACTTGGCTGAGCGCCAACCTCCACAGCCTTTGCCTCGCCTTCGTCCTTGATGGGGGGCGGCAAGTCCTCCTTCTTCACCTTGACCAATGGGTTCGGGTCACTAAAGGCGGCCTTGGCAAGTTCGGGACCATAGTCATCAAAAACGTCAAAAGGACAGTAGGTGGATCCAGGATTCATGTTTTTTTTACCAAGGAACCAAGATTTCGCAATGGCTCTTTCAAACTCAAAAACTTGGTTTCCTTAAAAATTAATAAAAATGAATGTCGCCAAAGGTCATGTCATTGCCATTTCATTTTTGCTAGCTCTTGTTCTTGTCTTGTTTTTGATTGAGATGGTTGGATTTGGGGTGCTGACCTCTACCATGTTCAATGCTTCCAAGTCGTCCGATGAAGACAAGTACCGTGTGACCATCAAGGCGTCTCAGATGGGCATCGCGAGGACCTCTCTTATTTTGTTTTGGTTTGCATTTGTTTTTGTCGTCATTGCCTTTATCCTTGTGTTGACCTCCAAGACCAAGACTCTGGCCTATGAGGTTAAGATGGGGGGAGGCCAAATGCCCTCGATTGGCAAAGCGCCTCATCATGGTTAGGGTGAAGGTCAGATGAACTGACACCTCACCCTATGGTCTTTGGTCAAAATTAGAATAGATTGTCGTGATTTTAACAGCGTTACTGGATTTCCAGGTATCAATTCATTTGTCCTCAGCCCTAGATATATGTTCAAATGTCCTCCTCTCAAATCATCAGACGGATGTGCCTCGGATGAAATGTCCAACATGTATCTGAATCGAGTTTTGAAAATTTTTCATGGGATGAGCACAAAGCTTCTAAATCCAGAACCGTTTCAAACTCGTGTTTATGTTGTACCGATCATGTTGTACCGATCATGGGTGTGTCAATCCAATTACTGCCAAAGAATGTACCACTTGATCAAGTAGAATTGGTCTGTTTTTGAAAATTCCGCCAAGATTCCTTTTTGGAAAAATAAAAATCTTGTTTAAATGTGTTCCTGTAGACCACTTCATTTACTCCCCGTCTAAGCAAAATGGAACGTCCACCTCTCGCACCGCCCGGCCACTTGGCCCCGATCGGGCCCGCAAATGTCCAAGTTGGATTTCCTCAAAACCTCCCAAAAACTATGGGATTACCCAAGGAATCCTTTCCCGTGAGTGCTCTCGCTGGAGGGACCATTCCCCCTACCCTTCCCCCAACCCAGCAGGTGATGGGCACGTCCCCTCCAGGCGTTGGCATCACACCTTCTCAAGGAACCATTGGGGTTATTGTGCCCGCGCAGGTGGATGGCAAGGGAAAGAAGAAATCCAAGCAGGATGAAATGATTGAGATTGACCTTACCCAGATTGAGGATGAGGAAGTCCGCACCATGTTTTCCTCGCTCTACACCAAGATTGAAGCCAAGCAGCGTGACATTCTCGGGCTTCGCGACCTCAAAATCCGTTTTATTTCTGAAGGTAAGGAAGCGTTTGACTTGGACGACTTGAGGGATGTGGAGGAAGAACTTCAAGTTCAAGAGGCCCGCTTGTTGGCTCTTGAAAACAAATTGCGTGTGCGGGTCAACCTATTCAATTCGACCATCCTCAAGCTTCACAAGATTTTGTTTGAGAGGCGACGCATCCTTGACGATGCCGACGACACCACTCAAGTCCTTACACGGAACCCTGAACTTCTCCAACGGATTGTCGCTAAACAACTCAAGCTTGAACAAATTTTAGAAAACACCAAGGCTGAACTTGCGGCGGGTCTCTTGGAATCCGATGACGAGGATGAAGCTCCCCGATTTGCACCCCCTCCACCTACCTCCGACGGACCCAAGGAGTGGTGGGAAGAGGATTCCGTGATTGACGGTCCCTCGTCTCGACATGAGTCACGACGGAATGAGTCACGAAGAGAATCACGCAGAGAGTCGCGACGATCCCATCGTGATGAACGGTCAAGGGAAGATCGTCACCGATCTTCCCGACGACGCCGCCATAGGTCCTCAAGGCGCCACCGTCGTCACCGATCCAAGTCGCGTGATGAGCCACCTTCCAGTGGAGCCGCGCCACCAGATGCAGTGTAGTCTTTTTGATGATAATAAAATTGATATCTGGAAATCAAGTAACTGTGTTCAAATCTCGGTAATTTATTGTAATTTTGTCCGAAACGCTTAGGGATGAGTGCTAACGGAAACGAGCTACCTAGCGGTTCGAGACAATGTCTCAGACGACGTAGCCGTCTATAAGATTACGAGGTGTCACCTAGAGTCGAAGCGATCTGACCCTCACCCTGCTATCTCAAGCCAAACATCGTTTCAAGAGGGCCTCACATGCCTCAGACGTCAACCGCACACTTCGTGCCATTCGATTGGATGAACATTCCGGGCAACGAAAGGTTCGAGGGGCCACATCGGGAGAGGATGTCACATAGTATGGAAAAGACCGGTGGGGACAAAACACCCTCTTGCATCCACTACAAAATTCTCCACGGTTGCGAATACGTTTCCAGGAATGGAAACCCTTGGCAAAATTATTCGCCGGGACGTAAGGAATGGTGGGAGGTGAAATCTTGCTGGGCTTCAGACCAAGGCGTAGAGGGCGTTTGCACGCAGCCTTGGCTAGACGAAGACTCTCGGGGTAGCGAAACGAGATGGAGCGTTTAATCAAGATGGCTGCATCCGACTGGCGCATGCCTCCGAGAGCCTTGATTCGCAGCAAACCATCATCTCCGTCATGGACTCGCAGAATGTAGTGGTGATTCATGCCGCCATGGCTGACCCTACATAGGTTTGACGAAGGAGACGCTTCAAAAAAATCCATCATGTCATGAAAATCAGGCATGTGGCCCTTGAGGCTTTCAATGTGGATGACGGGGATGCGGTGGCGGTTACCGAATGTCGATGCAATCTCCTCGTCGCAATCTAGAATGAGGGCGTCGGGTTCAACGTTCCATTGCCTCCAGGCCATACGCCACAACAAGTCCATCCGGCGACAGGCTTTGAGATGAGAAGTGGATTCCTCCAAAAGGGGTCCAAAGGTCAAAGATTTGCACCCAATGACTTGATTGGATGGCCAAGTCACATGGGAGATTGCCCCTTTAATGCCTGCAATGGTCAGGGAGATGACTGAAGATGCCTGGTCGAGGCGGAGGCACGATGAGTAAGAAGAATCCATAATTAACGGTGTGGGGTTTTGATGAGGATCTTTGGTTTTATGTTTATTGACTTTAACCAATGGCCCTTTAAATCCTATAGATGGCCACTTCTGGCGGAGACCCCAGGGGCAACGAGACCTGGACGACACGCTTCTTTCTCTCTGATTTTGCCCATTGAAGGATGGCTGCTCCAATAAACACCAAGGCTGCCAAGACTAAAATACAGGCCAATGGACCCGTGTCTTCAATACGACGTCGTTTCATTTTTATTTCTCACCACGAAATCGAGCCTCAGAGTTTTCTTTCAAAAAGGAATCTTGCATTCATGTCTGTGGTAATTTCGCCCTTGGCGGAATTTCAAAGTTTGACCAACAATCACCATCCTTGGTCAAACGTGCCATGTCACGGATAAATGCTGAAAAGGTTTTGAGGTCCGACCTAAAGTTTTTCTCCAATTCATCAGGAGGTGCACCTTCCAAGCCACGAAAAATATTTTGAGTGGAAAGGACATGGGAAGGCCCTCGAAGGGAGTGGTCAATGGGAAGAAATACACTCTCCGTGTAAACCCTTACCCGGTCCAGTCCCGGGAGGTCCGGCCCTTGGCCCGGCATCACTATGGCTGGGAGACGTCCCTGGAGAAGTTTCACGAGGCCACCAGCAAAAAGAAGTTGGACTAGGTAGATGCATTCGCCACGCGCCGTTGGCTCCTTTTCCAGAAGCATTTTTACGTCGGGGGGTGTCAAGAGGTAGCAAGAGAGGATGGCGCCTCCGATTGCCATGAGATCACCGCCCACCTCGCCAAACCACTGGGTCCCCTTTGGATGAAGCAGGAGGGGCCAGACGTCTTGGACACCGCAGGTGCCTCGTCCAATGGCCATCGTGTAGATCATCAGCTTGTCAAGGTTCCATTCTGGAGAGGTCAAGGAGGCTGGCATCGGGGTTGCGGACGCCGTGAAGGAGTAGAGGCTTGCAAGATGGTCGAGAGAAGGTTGGAGATCATACCTCCATGCAGGAGTTTCCCTAGAATCCTTGAGGATGGAGGACGCGTGAGTGTTGGCCCATGAAAATCTTTCCCTAAGGAAGGCCGTGAGCTTTGCTTGGTCAATACCGTCTTTCCCTTGGAACGCGGGGTGTTCGAAAAGGTTTGACTGGATCAAGGCGGGTCGTATGCATGCCAGGCCGCCTCGGACCGCCGGATCCAAAGTCTTTGTCTCGGCCGCCGAAGGAGAAAGGGCAAGGGCGAGGAGGTAGAGGGGCCCTAGGGAGAGTATAAAGTCGTTCGATGTTCCCCTGACCACCCCTTCCCACCAAAAGGCCACCTGCCATATCCACGCCGTTTTGGCCAAAAACTCTCGAAAGGTCTTGAGTGACTTATTGACCAGCGGGCCAATCGACCCATCAGGGTCATATAGTCCTCCGGTGTAGCCGTGGTCCTCCCTCCATACCGCCGCGACAGCCTCGGGATGGGCCACCTCTGCCTCTTCACCTTCAACGACAGCCATGACCTCCCACATCCTCTCAAAGGCATTGGACCACCGCCGAGTCAAGGCATCATCGGGGCTATCCATGGGTGTCAAGCGTCGCAAGTCTGCCGCGTCGACATACTGCCTCATAAGACCTTCAGTCTCTTCCTTCATGGCAGCGACAAACCCATCCAAGGGGTTGTGGTGAGGCTTTGCCTTTGGTTTTTTCTCGACATAAAACTTGTCCTCGTAGAGAGCATTCAAGAGGGCTCTTGTCAAGTCCCTTTCCTTGTCTTTCTTCATCAAGGCCTCCCCAAAGCCAATGCGTCCGATCCCCCGGTGGAGGTCAAAGCCAACTTTAGTTTTCATAAAGAGATCCCTCTCTCCCCTTTGGCCAGGCCATGCAGACCATTCCTCAGACGAAAGCCGTAGCATGTCATTGAAGACATCACACCATAAACGGCCCAGGCGCTCATCCCTTGCCACGCGAGGCCATGCATCTACAACTTGCCCATAAAAATGAGACTTCCTAAAGGCTTCTTCGTTGCATTTGGTTTCGGGCTCAGGGCCCTCAACCCCCCTTCTTTCATTCCGACGATTCCTCTCCTGAAGCAATTCAACATCCTTTTGGCGCATCTGGTAATCGGGCCACAAGGCGCGTGCTTGATCCGTGGATAGCTGAGGACCGACAGGCGGTTTCGCTAAGCGACCATGAGGGCTGTCGAGGCTCTCCGAATAGGCCAACCAGGCTTGAAGGACCATGAGGTCGGCAACGAGGGCAAAAAATAATTCAATTGGATTTGTAATGGCCTTGGCCGACTTGGTGGGAGGCGTGTGCCAACCCAACCAAGTCCATAACCCTCTCAGAGTGGCCCACCGTTTCTCTTCTTGGGGGGACAAGACGGGGGCCTGGGAAGGCATCATGGGCAATTTGCGTTTGGGAGTCGGGCCACCTGCCAGAGAATCAAAGACACATGCGTCTGGAGCCGTGACAACCTCTTCATCCTCGATGCCTCTTAGGCGGCGAATGGCACTGCCAGTCGCTTTGACCGCCCCTTTGACCGCCCCCTTGATTACATCGGCCCCTTCCATGATTACACCGGCCCCCTTGCAAGATTTGGCCAAGGCCACGGTTTCTTTGGCCGACCATTGGAGAAAGTTCAAGACTTCTTTAGACACGAGGTTGATAATGTCATCCTCGTCGTCGGGGGGTGAGACGGAAGATGTAGTAGATCCGGGGGAGGCGGATGGAAGAGGATTTGACGACGATGGCGCTTTGGAAGGCGATGGAAGACCGCCAGGAGGCAAGGCCATCCTCATGATTTCACCTTTCGAGTCAGTCAAGGCACGCCGATCCAAGGCTGCCGCAGAGGGGGTCGGGCGTTCGGGTTCCCATGGCATCACTACACGGACTTTGCGTGGACCTCGTTTGGGAGCCAAGGGAGGAGATTTGGGAATTAATCCAGCCTCTGCCAAGCTTTCCACCCAAGCCAAAGCTTCTGGAACTTGGTGATGAATCAAAAATAAATACCAATATTTCTTACTCTCAATGGTTTCAAGAATGGTTTTTGGTTTGACCACCTTGTGAAAAAACGACTCTGGAAACATAGTCTCTACATACAATTCCATTTATTGAAAGGGTATGAAAACCCGGATCTGATTCGACTTGTATATTCAAATTCTAGAGCAAGGCTCAAGAAATCAAACCGGAGGATTTGGACCTCAATAAAAAAAGAAGCATAAAATGCTATGGTTGATTGGCCTAAAGGCCATTTGAATCAAGGTGCAAATCCTCCGATTTGGTTGACCTGCGGTCAATTGAATCGAGCATAAAATTTAATCTAGAGAGTGTCTCGAAGACGAGTCTGAAGACATGGAGGAAACATCTGAATAGGCAGGGGCCGCACCCATACCTGCATAGGTCCCATCCACGTCATTGCGTTCAGGCATTTGATCCGACCCCCCATTAATGTTAATGATACGGCCGGGTGGTTCTGCCGCTCCTTCACTTTGCCCACCTCGATAAATGACTGGCGGCGCTTGCCAGTGGGATCCACTTGGTGTAGAGGGTCCCACCGAGGGAGGGAGAGGAGGGGGCGGACCCTCACTGAATCTCCGTCTTTCTCTGTGGTGGCGGTGGCGTGAGTGACGGTCGTCCCTCGAGGAGGACCGATGGTGCCTTCGCCTATGCCGACGTCGACGGCGTCTTTCGGCCTCGTCTTCACTCTCAGGAACATCGTCTTCGATGGGTTCACTCACATCATGGGCAACCACAAGGGAGGCTGGAGGACTTGCATAATTCGTTGCGGGTGAACCTCCAAGATGGGTAACGCCGCCTTGGCCACCGTCAGGATTGGCTTGGAGAGCCACCCTTCCCTTGGTGACGAGACAGAGACAACGCCTGACCAAGGTCTTTGTGAATCTCCAATAATCCACCCCTTCATAAAATCCGTCAAAGGCGATTCGTGGATCGTCAAGGCCCAAAGAATAGAGTTCAAAAAGGAAATAAGCAAAGGGAGGAATGCGGAGGTCAAGAGCGTTACGATTGCCATACTGGTCCGTGCCGTAAAAATTGCGAGCATAGAGAACAAACGCAAATTTGTAATTGTCTCCCATGTCCGGATAGGATCTGAGAGCATTTGCTGCTTCTTCATCACGCGTTGATTGTGGCCATTCACGCAACGATTCCAACGAAAATCGACAAATGGCCTCTTGGCTCACCCTTGCGAGGCGAGGATCAATTTCACGCATCGCCAAACCATTCCGCAAGAGACCCAACATACATCGCTTAAAGACTTCACCGCATTGAAATGCAAAATGTCTCACCCGTTCTGACGCATACACCCCACCAGACTCAGAAGTTTCACTCGACATTTATTGGAATTTAGTGTTCTGAAGATTGCATTTTCAACAAATCTTCCTTGATTCAATTGACCATTTTATGCTTGAGAAGTGCTTGAAGAGCCATCTGTTGTAAAAAATCTTGATCGTCCTCTTTTGAAGAACTATCCGATTCATAATCCGAATCATCATCATCTTCTGATGTGTCACTACTAGATTCATCCGAATCATCATCATCTTCTGATGTGTCACTACTAGATTCATCCGAATCATCATCATCTTCTGATGTGTCACTACTAGATTCATCCGAATCAACTGGCATAATCCTTTCCAATTCTTCATGAACCTTGTCACTAAGCTGGGTAAGCTGGGTAAAATGACCAAAATCACGAAGTTGACGTCTAGCTCTACGGGCCTTGTACCACGACACACTAATTGTAATTAGGAAAAGAATGACCATGGCCCATAAGATCACCCTTATCCACATACCATAATCTTCAGCCTCATGTAAGTTGATGAGCAGTGAGTGATGAAGACGCTGTCCGCGCGCAATTAAGTCTGTAGTGGCAAATTCTTTAGCTCTTCCCAATAAACTTCCACCTTTTGAAGCTGCCTCATACTCGCGGAGAAAGGCAGCAAGCTTATCACACGAACCCTTTAAGAAGGGCATCATGCCTGAAACGGAAGAACTAAGATCCCACCAGGTATAAACCTGCGCAGCGGCCCTTACAAAACGCAAGGGAACCGCCACAATGTTGGGAATTTTCCCTTTTTCCAAAAGAGCAATGGTGGCGAGAGTCGCATAGGGAATGATTTGGAGAAAGCTATAGGCGGTCATTTTGTCAATATGCATATCTACATCTGCGGTAATGTCTGCTGCTATCTTATGTAAGGTACTTCCTCCTTGGGCCAATACTGTAACCTTCATACTGGGTTTAAGACGGCCGACAGCTTTTGCAATATCTCCAGCCTTGTCCGCTACGTCTGCCATTCCTCTTTCAAGTACATCACTTCTTAAAACCTTCTTGATAACGTCTTTCAAACCATGGAGCAGTGGCCCCGTCATTGTCATTGCTAAATTCACCAAATACAATGAACCCTTTCTAAAAATTGCATATGCACTGGGATCTAACAGGCGTGATGCTGAAGTATCTGTTATCAACCACTCACCCACATAATGTCCTATTTCTCTAAGGTATTTCGCCGCGGCTCCTTGACCCACTTTATCTCCCGGAGGAAGATTGCGGTCGGCTTCGTTTCGTGACTGGAGCCCACGTGTACTAATCTCCGTGAGTAGAATAAGATAACCTCCAAGAGCCAAAGATACTCCCAATTTGAGGTTTGTATGTTTTGGATCAAAAACGGGTTTATCTAGCGCATAATCCATCTCCGGGTCAAGGGTGGTATTTACCAAGGCCCAAAATTCTTCAAGAGCTGCATGTAAATCATCGGAGAAGGCATCACGAAATTGAGGCGCCAACAATGCTTCTTGCATCGTCGTTAACGACTCTAATAACTCATTTTCGCGGAAACGCACAAAACTTGCACGTCTCTTCCGAGGAGTAGTGGGCATTCCCGGAGATAATGGTTTAGGGGGTTCGGCATCTTCTATTTCGGAAAGTGGGTCAAGACGCGCCGGCCTTGGTGAAAGTGACCGCCGTCTCAGCCTAAGCCTTTCTTGAGTCGACTCAACAAGACGTCCTAGCCTGTCACTGTAATCTGTAAAGTTGTCAGGGTCCTTGCTTTCATCCATTTATTTATCAAGGTAGATTTTATTTTTCTAAGATCGTGAGAGTTGGTGGTCAGGACACAAGAATACTTGAGAATCATGAAATTGGTTCTTCTGTCCCTCACCCACCTAAGTTTCAAAGCCGTTACCGCGAATTCGATCTCCACCTGTCGGATCATCAATCTCCCGAAAGAAGCGCTCCGCCTGTCTCCGCCTCCAGCATCCAATTCCCTTAAACATGACCCAGATGATTCCCAAAAAAATTAAGAAGATCATCAATATCCACGCATAATATTCCAATTCTTCAACTGTTTGGCGGGTCATGTCGAGAAGCTTTGTTAAATTTGTCAATTCCCGAGAAACCCCATTTAATGCCTTAACAACTTCTGATGTCACTCCCCCGTGTGCAAACCCAATGAATTCAGCGAGTCTTGAATAAGTGCTCCCTGTCCGAATAGCCTCTTCATTTTCTTTTAACATGGTACTTACGGTTGTGCTTGTGACGTTGAATATGGCTTCAAGTGAGGTGTTTGTTACCGGACCATATATGGCACTCGGCGATCCAGGGTGAGTCAGACGTGATCCGAGAAACCTCACAGCGTTGTAAATAATAGAACCAGACTCTGCCGTCTTTCCCAAGGCAGCTGCTGAAGCAGAAGACATGACTAGGGCTTGAATTTTTTCTCCAGTTCCAGAGCCAGTTCCTGTCTCGTCCAAGGCAAGTCCAAGCTTATAGAAAATTTTGCTTCTGGCAAGACCTGTGAGTCTATCCAACTCTTCTCCTGCCCGCATAGAACTGGCCATTAAAGCTTCTGTTCCTTCGACAGCAATTTCTCTTACCGTGCCTTCACTTGTTGTAACAAACAAAGCTAGTAGCCGTAGAAAACCTTCAATGGTAATCCATGTACCCCCCGTCACCAAGAACTTTGACCCGACTGATTCCTCTCTTCCAGTGAGCCTGGAAAACAATGAGCGCTCATGTTGAATCATTTCTTCTACATTTTTTCGGGTAAAAAGATTGTTAAGAACTTTTTCAGCTACTTTAGGATGACTCGTGTCAAGCTGGCTTAGGGCCCCAATCAATTTCATACAAGCTTGGATATGTTCGTTGTAAGCACCTGGGTCGCCTGGGCGTTTCAGATGAAGTTTTTCCACGGCTTCTCCCACATCAACCCCAGACGTGTCAACACCCTCTTCACTAAGTCTTCCAATGGCTCGGTGAAAAAGTGCCTCTATCTGGCCTTGCTTTTCACGTGCATAATGGACAAGTCTATCTTCCATGGTTTATTTAAGCAAGATGAAAATTCTCCGATTTGGTTGGGCGTAGCCCAATCGAATCAAGAGACAAAATGTTTATTTACTTGATCGTTTCGATCTCTTAGAACGCTGCCGAAGGCCTTTCAAGGACCTGCGCCCTTGCGATTTGGGAGCCATTTTTCTTCTTTGGTTAGTTTTCGATTTGGCAGATTTCCGCCTTGCTTTAGAAGACGAACGCGAAGATTTACGTCGAGACTTGGAACGTTTGGCAGCAGGATTCAATTTGGTCCTCCGCTTTAAACGCCTAGCTCGTTTGGGGGTGGAGCGACTTTTGGTTTTGTTTGGCATTTTCTTTTTGATTTCTTCAAGTCTTGTCGTAACCATGTCTTCCCATGCTTTCCAAAGCGCATTTCCGTCTTTCTCTACTTTCCAGGAATTACTCGAGTCCGAACTGGAAGTCTCTGCAGTAGGAATATCAGGCACATCCAAGACGGTTGCTCCCCTACGTAGCTCCCTGTCAATCAAAGGGTAGCCGGCTGTTCCGGGGTCGTTTCTCCTCCAAAATACTTGAAAAGTAAAAAATAACCAAATTGCCAATAAGATAAATACAATATACAAAAGAAAGTCTTCGGGACTTCCCAAACCTTGGTTACGAAACAAGTTGACCAACATAAGCACCGTTTGTAAAACGGTGACACCTTGGGCCGCCATCCGCGGTCCCACTGTCATCCCTCCTACCTCATATCCAGCACCATCAGTAAGTCGTACTTCTTGCCCTGAGGCGCCTGTTGGGCCAGCTGCGGATGGCTCTGGGATCACAATCTCGTCTTCTGGTGTGGATGGAGTTCCCTCGTCGGGGAGGGGTTTAAGATCTCCAATTTGGGCGATAGGTCGTCGTGGTTTTCCGAAAAGATTTCCTAATGTCAGTTGAAGTGCTTCGGGTAGATCCTTGGAATATCGAAGGGCGTTAAGGAAACGACCCCCAACAACACCTGCACCGACACCTCCAGTGTATCGATTGAACAAGATGTCACTTCCCGACAAAAGTTCAACACTAACTCCAAAGACAGCTTCAGCAAATTGACGTAAATAAGGTTCTGTGGCAGGTGCGAGAATCAAACCAGTCGTGGCTACAACGGGAGATGCCATTTCTTTCAAGATTTCGCCTCCTATCGACAAAAACCCCCTGGGACGTATATGAACGCGTGGTAAATCTTTGGACAATTCATGGGCATAATTAGCCACAGTGGTTAGCGCTGGTTCTAATTTACGAAATTTTTCTCTAGGAGTGTGAAGGGTACCCACTTCGGTAAGCTTTCTGGCAAACACGGCAGCCAACCCCGGAAGGGCATACAAACGGTCATCCCGTGTGACAGACACGTCTGCCTTTGGAGTTTTAAGAATGGTCTTGAGTGATTCGAAAAATTTGTTTCGGGAAGCTTGTAGCAAACGAAGCTCTAAGGCGTCTAAGCCTTCTTCTACATCTTTAACAATCCCCTTAATAGAGGCAGCTAAGACGAGGATAAGGAGTTCAAGATCCCGTGTCCGATCCATTAGATCTGCAATATCTTGAACACGTGGCTCTCCAAACCCTGGTGCATGCCTGGGACGATAGGTGCCTGTAGGTCCACCTGCCGCCATGGTGACTGGACGAAGAGCCTGTCGGGGAGGAAGAACATGTCTATGCATTTATATTCTCTTGGAGAAAAATACCATTTGACTTTGAGACACCATTCTTACCAAGCATAAAATGCTCTGGTTGATTGGCCTAACGGCCACTTGTATCAAGGTGCAAATCCTCCAGTTTGATTTCGTAGAGTGGTCTTTATTGGTCGCAAGACCAATCCTTTTCCTGTGGAAAAGAAACTGAAATTTAATCAAGGTGCAAATCCTCCGATTTGATTGAGCATAGCTCAATTGAATCAAAGTCTGAATAGGTAAGCTACAGTAGAATTTGGATTTGAGGACACCTCTGGTCGCCCTCAAATCCAAATTAAACAGTAGAGTTTTTTCAATCTAAGGAAATCCTTAAATAGAAAACTTACTGTAAAATAAAATAGGCCATGTCCACATCATCCAAGGTGCAATTCAGTGCCACCTCATGTTCCTTTCAACCTCCACCCAAGGACGTCGGTTGTTGCAAAGACAATGACTTGTCTGCCAGGGCAAAGGAAGCATGCCGTGAGGGCACCATGATGGTTGTCGGGTCCGACCTGCACAAACACCACGAGGTCCAGACAGACCTCCTCAATGCGATTGACAAGAAGCGTGACTACTGGTGGGGGATGGTCTATGCCTGTCCCGCCCCTGAACCGGCCACCATCCTGGGATGGTCAAGCCGCTGCCGCACGGTGCTCCACAGGGCAAAGTCCCCCTTTCTTGAATTCTACCCGCCCTACTTGGGTCCCCTCTCCCGTCTCATTCCTACACGCCACTTTGACCAACGGGTCCTTCTTTGGCTTCAAAATGTCTTTAAGGGTCTCCAAGTTCTCACCCTTGAAGACTACATGGTGGGACGTCTCGACCCTACAACCATCTTTCTTGTGGATGGGGACAAAGACCACCCCAATCCACGGTGCCTGATGACCAATGTGTCGACCCTCCTCCACGAAGAGTTTGCGTCCTCCAACCTTTCCCTCCTTGACCGTGAGGAGCTCCGCAAGTTCCTTCCACCCCCCGAGTATATCCCCATTTCGATGCTTTCTGCGGAAGCGGCAGGCAAATGTGACTTTGCAGGGAAGACCCTCCACCAAGTCCACACCGACCTCCTCAAGCGCATCACCGACTACGTCAGGGCCTACAATGATTCGATCCCTGCCTCCGTGTCCCCACGCAAAAACAATTCGATTGACATTCCCTTGTTCTACGCATGGCTTCGCAAGGGGGTGGCGGGTGTCAGTGCGACACGCCTCCGCCTCAACTACAACACCTTTGCCATGGGGATGGTCTTGATGAAGGTCCTGAAGGGGTCGTCACTCAAGGCTGAAAATCGTGGTGTCTATGACGACCTTTTGGACCTCGCCACCCACATGACGGAATTTAGTGACATGCGGCGCCCCTCCATCCACGACGCGGCCAAGGTTTACCATGAGATCCTCGAGCGCCACGCCATTGACATGGCGGACCCAGAGGAAGCAATCATCTTTGTGCGTCACAAGGATTCGCCGCGCCACCCCCTGAAACACTTGACACCTCGCCACCGACGAAAGAAGGATGACAAGTCACCCGTAAAACACAAGGTAAAGGAAGAAAAGGAAAGGCAGAGATCTCCTCCAAAGAAGAAAAGGAAGACCAAGGAAACGAGAAAATCGCCAGACAAGAAGAGTCCATCCAATGAGTTTCTTCTTGAGGATTGGGATTGAAGTGGGGGGGGGGTTTATTTTTTAAAGGTTGCCTTCAAGGCTGAAACGGCGTCTTTCCCAAGCTCTGACGGCATGATGGGGATGTACTTGACAGACACCAACTTGAAGAAAATGTACTCGGCAGCCCCGACAATGGCAAAGATGATGAGGTTCTCAAAGATGATTTCGGCAACGGACCGTCCCATGTTGACGCCACCTGCCAAGAGGAGCACCGCGATGCCCGTGATAAAGACAAACCCGAGAACGGCAATGATGCCATAGGCCCAAGTCATGACGAGGGCGTTTGATTTTTTACGGAGGGGGTCTTCGCCCGCGTAGAGTTCAGAGAGTTGGGCGAGGGCAGGTGCCATGGCAGCCAGTTGGCATCGTTGGGCTTTGGTTGTCGATTGGAAGGCATTTCCAATGGCTTCATCCATCTTGGAGCCCACTTCATTTTGAAGACTTTTGTGTTCAAGAGGTGCTACATTGAAAAGGTAAAGGACAGTCAGGGCGACCATGAGAATAAACACGTGAAACAAAATATTAAGAAACAATTGGGTGCCTGACGCGGGTTTGATGGGGAAGCCGGAGGTCTTGAGGTAGGTGGTCACATGGTTGACACCCTTTTCAGCCAAGCCGCGCAAGGTTCTCATCTCAGAGCGTTGGGCCTCTGCAACGTGCAGGCACACCTCCATCTCATCGGCAGGATGGGACTGGCCTGGCAGGTCGTGGCCTTCGTGGGCAGCCAAGATGCGGAGTCCATGGGCAATCTCGGCAAACCTCGAGGGTAGTGAGGAAGATGACATAAAGTCTTTATTTGGAGCCAAGGATATTGGTCAAGTTCATGGTGTGGCTTGCGGAGCGAAAAACTCATCCTTCAATAAATATCCCCTGATGACCTCGGTCAATCCTTCAGACCAAGTAGTTCATTCTTCAGATCAGCCAGTCAATCATACCTTGCCACTCCAAGGCGAGACGGTAGTCGCCTCCTCTGAAGCAACCTCGACATCTTTACTCCCACAACCCTCTTCACCAAACCCCGAGGTTGTCGGATCCGCATCGGACCCCTTCACCAAGGACCAAGTCCTAAGTCTTGACAAGGAGCTTGAATTTTCTTCGGTCCACATGACTCGTGCAGCGTTTAGTGCCAAGATTATCTTTATCACGATTATCACAGTGATTCTCTTTACAATGTTTGTTGCCGTGTTTTATTTCGTCTTTACTTCGCGGGTAGAAAAACGCGTCGTGAAAAAATCTGTCCAAGACACCATTGAAACCATCTTTGCAGATTTCAAAATCTTTTTATCCAAGGAGCAACTCAACGCCCTTCGTGGGATTGTCCAGACCATTTCCTTGCCTGACCTCTCCAAGGACGACAAGGCAGCCAAGAAGCATAATGATTGGCTTATCCGCCGCTCCTTTCTTTTTCTTGGTGTGGGTGCCTTGGTCCTTGTCGTTGTCTTGTTGGTCTACTACTTTGTGATGCGGGGTGTCACCCGCCATGCCAAAGCCAAGCAGGGAGGAGAGGCTGTCGGGGGTGTCGACTACCCAGAGATGGGCACCGTCTTTTTTGTTGCGGCCATGGGGTTTGTCGGGGTGGTCATTGCCGAATTTGTCTTTTTATACCTCATCGCTGCGCGTTACAAGCCACTCGACTCTTACACTGTCCGGCGTGACCTCATCTTCTCTCTCCTCAAGGTTGGTCTTTGCACCGGTGTTTCATGTCCGCCAGGCAAGTTGTGTCAGGTCGTCGTCTCGAAAGACTCGCCGACCTCGTCCCTCCCGACCGTCAAGGCAGTGTGTGCGGGTCTCAATGGCCAAGGGGCGACGCCTGCCGGGAACCCGTGCAAATATTAGATTTATATTCAATTGGCCAGACCTCTAAAATCCTTTTTCATTTTTTTATTTACATCTTTCCTCCTCTGGATGAATGAGGATGGGTTGTGGAAAGCTTGGACCAAGGCATCCAATCCAAGACACATGGCCTTGGATTTGTCCTTGGACGCCTTTTTTCACTTGCAGATGGACTTGGCAACACGTGAAGTGTGGCCTTTGGATGTGTTTGAGATGAATGTTCGCGAAATGTGGAGACTTGCCATTTCTTTCCGTGAATATTCTCCAAAGGTTTGGACCAAGGACCAACTGGCTATATGCAACACGGTCTTGGAGGCCAAGGTGCCAATTTGGCGGGCCATCTACTCTTTCCACATCCAAACGTGGAAGGCTGAGCTTGCACGTCTTCGGGGATGGGCCAAAACCCTAGTGGAAGGTAGCCCTGAAACCACTTGGCCCTACATGGAGACCTATTCCTATAGCTATGTCAATGGGAGAAGGGCTTATGAAGGCCTGGTTGCCCTCGAAGCGTCCCTGACCGTCAGCCTTTTCAAAGATGCCAAGGAAGCCCACCTGGCTCCCAAAGTGGTTGGTGACCTCATCACCTCCCTCCGTCCCCTCCTCGATGACCTCAAGGGAGAGCTTGCCAAGGTTGTCAAGGTCTATGGGTGGAAGATTAAAGACAAGTGGAGAGAACCTATTGGCAAGGCGTTGGGCCTCTTACCTCCTACGTCGCCTGGCAGATCTCGACCCCGACCGATGGCTCTTTCTTGACTGGCGTCTCGATCTGCCTCTGATGGATGATCGACTCAAGCGTTTCTCAATGACATCCAAGCGTTGAGAAAGCTCGGTCAAAATTCTCAAGACGTTATTGCGGCATGAAGGTCCGCAGGTGTTGAGTTCGCGAAAGAGTTTACGAAGTGACAAATTGACAGTTTCTAGGGTAATGTGGAGAAGACGATGCTCGTGGGGAGAAGGAGTTGACATTTATTGGTTTTCGTGAAACAATACTTTTGGTCAAGAAACGTTTAGAGAATCGTGAAACCAAAAAACTTTTGTTTTTGAAATCTCCCCACTCACAAAATGAGTGCCCGTGTCCCTCCCTTTATCATTGTTACGGGTGGTGTCATGTCTTCCATTGGAAAGGGCATCACCTCCTCATCCATCGCACTTCTTTTGAGGGCTGCAGGTCAAGACGTGACCATGGCCAAGGTGGACCCTTACCTCAACATTGACGCGGGGACAATGAACCCTTTTGAGCATGGGGAGTGCTTCGTGTTGGATGACGGGATGGAGGCAGACTTGGATCTTGGAAACTACGAGAGGTTCTTGGAACGAGACTTGACCAAGGCGTCTGCAATCACGTCGGGTCAAATCTACTCTGACGTCCTCTCTGCAGAGCGTGAAGGGCGCTACCTCGGCAAGACGGTTCAAATGGTGCCCCATATTACGGAGGAAATTGTGAGGCGGCTGACAAGTCTTGTTGAGGGTGGCCCGTCCAAGATTGTTGTGGTGGAAGTGGGAGGGACGGTGGGCGACATTGAATCAGAAATTTTTTATTGTGCTTTGCGTGCGATGCGGCAGCGTCTAGGTAGGAGTACCTTTTGCCACGTCCACGTATCGATTGCTATGCAAACGGCAGGTCTTGAGATTAAAACAAAACCAACCCAGCATTCGGTCCAAGAGTTGAATAAGCGTGGGATTGTGCCAGACATCTTGTGTCTTCGCCTTCCGTCGGGAGTCACGGATTTGAAGGAGGGGGACAAGGCCAAATTGGCAGCCTTTTGTGGTCACTCCTTTCTCCTCTTGAACCCGACCTGCCCCTCCGTCTATGGAGTTCCGGCCATTTTTCAATCCCAAGGCCTCCTTGGCTATTTTGGCCTAAAAGGCACCAAGGCTGAAATCCTTGCACCCTTTGATCACCTGGCGGGATGCCGACGCCACCCTGGGCGCCGCATTGCCATTGTTGGAAAGTATCTCCACAGCCATGACGATGGGTCGGCCTATGACGGCTCGGATGCCTACCTCTCCCTGAGACACGCCCTTGACCATGCAGCCGTGGCGGCGTGGGGTGATGGCACCCTGACAACCTTGGATTGGTACGATGCGGATGAATTTGATGGAAAGGAGCCAATCAAGAAAAGGCCCCAGGCAATGATCTTGACTGGTGGGTTTGGGTCACGTGGCTATGAAGGATTTATTCAAGCGGCGGCCTATGCAAGGGATCACAGGATCCCCATCCTTGGAATTTGTTTGGGCTTTCAACTTATGGCCATTGATTGTGCAAGGGCTGAAGGCTATGATGCCGACACGACTGAAAAGAACCCAGAGGTCAAGTGTCCAATTATCCATCTCCAAGAAGCTTCACGAAAGAATTCGGCCAAGGGCGGCACCCTGCGGCGTGGAGGCCACCTAGTGGATGCGGTCAACCCTCCGATGGCCAAGGTCATTCCTTCCATGGTGGAACGTTTCCGCCACCGTTACCACTTGAATACTGCCATTCTAGAGACTCACCCTCTCCCCCAAGTGGAATGGGATGGCTATGTGGGTGATTTGCCGGGGGTTCCTACCCGCCTGACGCGCAAAGACCATCCTTTTTATTGGGCAACCCAAGCCCATTGTGAATTGACCTCATGTCCTAGTCGGCCCTCGCCTTATTTTGTGGCTCTTTTGAATGTGGCACTTGACCATTGAGAGGTTCAGAGAGGGAAGAAGGGTTAAAGGTCAGAGACCTAGTGAGAGACATGATTCTAGGAAAGGAGGTTATCCTAGAATCCATCAAGGATAAAAAGGGGAAGTTTGGGAGATGGCTAGAAAGAGTCTATCATGACGGAATTTGTGTGAATGATTATCTTCTTGAAAAGGGCCTCGCTAAACCCTACAAATAAAATAGTGGTATTTTATTGGTAACACCAATCCTTTTTCGAAGAAAAAGAAACTGAAAAACTATCTAGAGGCCCGGTCATATGAATATAAATCTATTCTGTGAAAAAATACCAAAAACCAATGCCAAATACATATATTTGTATAACTTTCGATTTTGTCAAGGATCAGTTTGGTTGATAGCTTCGATAGCTTCGCAAAAAAAAACTCTTTTTGCGTCAAAAGATCGTAGCATTGCCACAAAAGTTCAGTATCAATCGGAGGTGACCGTCTCAAGTTGACACGCTCTTGCGCGGTACCCAGAGTGTAATTAATGAGCAGCACTTTCACAAGCACTGTTTTGAGGTTCGACTTGTTAGGGTTCTGCTTAAATATCTGGAAGGCATCTTTGTACGCCGACACTAGTTCATCTATATCATTACTTCTCCATCTCCATTCCATCTTGGTCATCGGGATTGCAGGTCTCCTCACTGTTGCCGTACTTGTTGAGCAGCCCATCACGGTACAGATAATATGTGTCATGGAATAGGGGCCGGTAAAGCCAAATATATACTTGTAAAAATCAAGATTTGCACTGCACATAAATCAAATTGTTTCGTTACTTATTTAGTCTAATTTATTATTTCATAAGTGTATATTTGGGTTTACTACTAGAGATGGGTGCACGCAAACGTGCATCCCATCACTAGTGGCCTGGTCTCAATACATAAGGTTTTTATTCTATTTTTCTGATCAAAAAAATATCCGTGAGAAGGGTGACGAGACCATGGTATTTTGGACCCAACCCTAATTCAAATAAATATCACATTTCGAAACAACCAGTTTTGATGGATTTCATTGCCCAATGCAATCTCCTTGACGCTAAAGCCAAGCGTGACTGGCTGCTTCACCAAGCAGCTCTGATGGTCGTCAAGGAACCTTGGTCATCCTTCATCAAGCTTGATGTGGTGCTCAGGAAGGACCGTTTTGATCGGACCGACCTCTTGAGGCTGGCAGCAATTTGGTCTGACACTCCCTTCCCTCTCCGTGTCTCTACCTCTTCAGGAACCGGACCCATCACCTTGGGCAACACCCCCTACTTTGGTAACGAGTCAAAGGGCCTAAAGGGCCTCCCCACCTTTCCTCGATCCCTCGGCTACGACGAGGAGCCGGCTAGGGGCTGTGCCACTCTCGTCTTTAGGTTTTCCTCCCTGGAGGATCCTCTCCTCGCCTCTACCATGTCTATCCTGAACCCCTACCTGCCGTCTCTTGACGAAGCCACCCTTCGGACACGGGTCGATTACTACTCGCCCTCTCTTGTGTCCCACTCGTGATTTGGTTTGAGCCACTAAAGAAATGGATTGAGGGTGTCATTAATTGTAGCGCGGCAGGTTGGACACTTGGCAGCTCCACCTTCACGCTCCTTGAGGGTTGTCATGCAGGCCACACAAGTGACCATGTGACGGCAGGGAAGACAGACAATCTGGCGTTCCCCTTCCAAACAAATCACACACGCCCGTGCCTCTTTGCGTCTCTTTTCTAGGAGGGTGACCCCTTCCCTAAGGATTCCCAAAACCCTTTCCATTTCTTCCGGGTCGCCCCTTTTCTCAACATCTTCAAGGTGGGTCTTTAGATCAAATGGGGTTGGTGATTCAACAATCGTTTGAGGTTCAGGCGATACTTTGGAGGATGCTTCTCGAAGAGCCAATGCTTTACCCAAGGTTTCTCTTTCTTTGGCAAGGAGTTTTTCTTTTTCTTGGCGTTCCAAGAGATCTCCAATCAATTTTTCCTTTTCTTCGCATTCCGCTTCTTTGATCTGCAAAGTCTTTACAAGACTCATGTCAAGCTTGGCTCCGGCCGTAAAGTGGTGAAGGACGGCCATGGAGACGGGATGGGAGGTTACAACGTCTTTCACCTTGAGGCGGATGTGGATGGTTCCGTCGTCTTGGCGCCTCAGGGTATGAAAGTTCCAATTATTTCTCCATCCCTTCAGAGTTATGTCTGGTTGGTCGTGTTGGAAGGAGCACTCTGTTAGAGAGGCGGAAGAGTCCTTGTAGGCGTTACCATTAGAGTTTAGAAAGGCAATATCAAAGGTAATGGTGAAAGGTCGCAAGGCCAAAGTCACCCGGGGTCCTACAAAAACACTGGCCCTCCCATCTTCAACCTCAAAAAGCATTTGCCATGGAAGCATATCAATAAAGGTATCCTTGTATTGGCGCCCCGCCTTGGCTTCAAACACGAAAACGGCAGAGTGGCGCATAGAGGGTGGTTTTAATGGGAGTGAATTGTATTTTCCGTAGACATGTAAACTTTTATTCTAGAGATTAGGTGCACTCTTTCGTAGAAAGTCACTTTTTGTACCATCTCTAATAACGACTCAAGGTATGTGAAGCACCTCCCACGGCAGACATGGACATACCGGCATGTGTCGGATGAGAGGTCATCTCCCAACCCTGGGTATGGACAGAACATGTGCCAGACGTAATATATCCGGACACGGCATTTCCTTGGTAGTCGGGTGCCGGGCAAGACAGGTGGTAGACCCCATTCTTACAAACAGGTGTATAAACCTGCTTACTCAAGGGAACGCCGGGGAGTTTCCCGCATCCCTTGTTTTCCACAGTGGGAATATTAATGGGCGGGGACGATAGACAAAACTGATTCTTTGCACGAAGACATGGTTTCATTTGAACCATATCAAAACTTTCGCTCTAAAAATGTATTCTTGGTTGACAGACTATGCAGGCAATGGCTTGACAATATAAGTCGAGATCTCTCATATAATCATTTGTTTTTACATCCCTTCCAGGTCTCTTCGATGGCGGCCTGACGACGCGGGAGGACAATCCTTTGAAAAAATCCCCACAAGCGGTAATAGGCAAACCAAAGGGCATCCCCGAGAAAACCTGCCGCGCGGTGCCGGCGGTAGACGCGCCACGCCTGAAGAACCTTCCACCCGAGGAATCTCTGGGTTAGAGTGACAGCCCTCTCCATGACATGGGCCAAGGCTGCTGCATAGGCCACCGACTCCATCCGGTTGCCGCACCCGTGGACAAGACCCGCCCAAAGGAGGTAGGCCTTGGGATAGGGAAGGTCCCACAAGGCCTCCCCGTTTTCTTTCCGTGTAATTTGGTAGGCGTCAAGATCATTGGCTAACCACGACGCCGAACCAAAACATTTCCCATGGGCGTCTTTCTTTGACCAATCCGAACAGGCCTCGTCCTTGTAGCGCGTCATAAAGGTCTCCTTGGTCATTTCACCCTCGGTGATTGGGTAACGCCAATAGGTAGTGTAAAGGTGTTGGAAGGTGGGGAGGGCCAAGAAAGAAGGGGTTATGGCGACGGGCGACGTATAGGGTGTCCCGGGAATTGGATCGCCTTGGTTGAGGAGGAAGGGTCTCCCAAGAGTCAGGTGCAAGGCATACCAGTGACGCCGGGTCAAGAGTTCAATCCGTGTCTGAATATAAATTAGTTCGTCTTGGAATGATCCTCGCAGAGGAGGCCAGAATGATCTCACCGATGCATTGCTGAAACGGAGAGCGTCATACTCAGAGGCCATGGCTTCCAAGTCATTATAAATTTTCTGAAGCATCTTTGGCGAGGCGATGGAGTCCAAGGCAGACAAGGCTGCAAGGGACTCGGCATAACGTTCGTGGAGCTCAGCACGCTTGGCCGCCAAATCTTCAGAGGATCGACCACAAAACCAAAATTTCAAGGGAGTATAGATCCCGGAGGGTTCTTCTTCTACCTTGGTATCCTCTCCACTTGGTTGAGTGGGAGTGGAGGAAGCCATTTGCCAGTGTGAGAGGACATATCGTAAAATATGGCCCAACACAATATGAAATGTCGTCGTTTCAAAAGGTACATGAATAAAATTCCCTGTCATTCCTTATAAAATTTGTGTTGGTATGGCCTCCGGCCAACCTTACAGGCTACGCCATAAG
>Ga0180433_10000550_pt1 | contig 64205 bp, 44 predicted proteins | sample SS_ome_8_FD_132980 | JGI IMG/M metagenome (GOLD analysis project Ga0180433, IMG submission 132980) | Hypersaline lake sediment archaeal communities from the Salton Sea, California, USA - SS_1_D_1 metaG | ecosystem: Environmental > Aquatic > Non-marine Saline and Alkaline > Hypersaline >... | reverse complement strand
CCTGCTTTCGCAGGGATGACGTGCAGGCTAGGATGACGTGCACGCTGGGATGACGTGCAGGCTGGGATGACGTGCACGCTGGGATGACGTGTGCAGGCTGGGATGACGTGCACGCTGGGATGACGTGTGCACGCAGGCATAACGGGGTAACATAGGCATAACGACCGTTCACACGGTCGACCAACTTTTAGGTAGGGTGTGTATTATAAATCGAACTAAAAATCAGCCACAGCCATTACTTGCGCCAAGGTCTGCATGCTCAATGGATGTTTCTTGTTTATCACCTACCAGCCGTGGTGTGAATACCCCATGTCCACTTTTTGAGACACGGCCATCACTCGCCGCAGCTTCAACAGCTGCATCAATATACTTATCGCTATCATCCGTAGCAGTTATGTACAGAAGACTCGATTTAGATACTGTGTATGAAATTTGTGTTACAGCATTCGTACGGATGGTTAAAACAGATCGTTTGCCCACATTGTTAAAGTTAAGACAACCAACAACTAGCATGTGTTTAAAGAGAGGAATAAAACCGCTGTCGTTAATGTGTGACGTAAACTCATCTTGGTCTTTTAACTCATCAAATTTAACATGCCTGAACTCCACAATCCAAAAAGTAAGTGCTTCATCTAAACGCGAGTTATCTATGAGTGAGTGCAGTATAGCAACACGATCTTCTGTGCTTAATAGTATTTTGTGTGGTCGTTTGTGTTTCGCGTTGTAATCGTGGATATGATGCCAAATATTATAAGCTAAGGGTAAGTTATCGTTTCGAAACGCCTGGTTAAGTGCGTTTAGCAAGTCTTTCGTCTTTTTAGGAAAGTGCAACATACCCGATAACATCGTTTCTACAAATCGTTTGCCAAATGCATTCGTCGCTTGGTTATACGCAGACGTAGACTCTGGTTGAAGTAGACGTAAATGTATTTGAATCTGTGGCCTGTGGTTTATAGCTCCTTGGTAAGTCTCCTTATCAAGCTTGTTTAAGGTTATCTCGCCTTTTGCAACGAGATCAATAAGCTCGGCTAGCATTTGATAATCGTTTACCATTAAGAGATAAGAGAAAAGGCTTGCCGATAACGCATCATCATCATTACTAAATCTAACCAAACCCTTAATGGTTTGATTCATATTAATGATACGACTAGCATGGCGTGCGAAGCATTCAAGCATAAAGGATTTTGCCGCAGGAAATCTAGACGGCTCAAAATTTAGCTCATCAGTACTATGATACGGTTCTTGCACAAGACGACGCAAGACTATGGTATTAAAACGATCTTGAACACTCTCCAGATGATTCGATAGTAGAATAGCGTTATCCAATTCAGTACATTCGCCTTTGAGATAATTTAGCAAATCATCTGATGCCTTACCCTCTATGACTTCGTCTATTGCGGTCTTAAGCGCGATACTTAAAAGCGCTTTATAACGTAAGTTATCACTGTTTTCTGTATAGAGTCGAACTGCTTCTATAATGAGGCCAAACACTTCATCACCAACTCGGTGGACGAGTTTGTAGGCAAGCTTAACTTTATCAAGCGATACAGTAACTTCACTCTCGTGCACCATACGCGGTACGACAGAATTTGCGCACAGACGTGGGTTTTCTATTGTTTCAAGTTTTTCAATTAAGTCGTTAAGGGTTTTATCGAGATCATGCAAAGCATCCGGCTGCATACACATCTTCTTGATCGTAGGGTGCTGGAGCAAAATAAAATTAATGAGATCGTCTTTTGTCACGATGAGAGATAGTGATTCCATCAGATTCGATAATCGTTCACCTTTTCCTGTTTTTGATGCGCCGTCATCAAACAAGTCAATAAGCTCAATAAGCGTCTGTTCATCGAGCGCTGATAGTAATTCGTGTTTCTGACCAGGCCATAGGTTTAATGCTAATTTGAGGCTATTTAACTCTTCTTCTGAAAGGTCTATATCTGCAAAACGCTTATCACCAAGGTCACGATTGAAAATGGTTGGAAAAGCCTGTACCCAACCATTCATTGTAGCCGAGGTAAGATGTGGAGTCTCTCTTATGTAGAGCTCGGATATGACGTGATGCAATCTAAAAAGATCAAATGCGCTAAAGGCTTCAAGTAACGCCGATGAACCCTCAGTTTTTTCAATGGCCAAACGATAGAGATCTCTCAACTGAGGTATCACACTTGAGAAAAAACCTCTTAGATAAAATTGATAGATGAGCTCCCACTTAGCCTCTAACAAAAGCCTTTCATGCACTTTATTTTGATTAAATAAATCTAAATCATCCTTAGATACGCTGAGTTCAGAATCACTCAATAACAAACTGAGTGCTTCACATGCCTTATCATCATTATCATAAACACCAGGCAGTAAGTCGATAATTTTAACGATATCAGAAGTCGTATCACTTCCAGTCATCATAGCTGTAGCCTCAATTTATCACGATTGCGACACAGTAACACACAGCAACAAGTATATCAATTAGTCAATTTATCTGCATTTGCGACGAGTTTACGAATCTTATCAGCATCGGGACTCGCTGGCGGCAGCTGAATGAGTACGCGCGCCCAGAGTTCGCGAGCAGACTTATAATCGTGCTCAACATAGGCCATGGTCGCTTTAAAATTAAGTGTATCTAACTGATCAGGATCGTCTTTAAGAATACTCGCGACAAGCTTATCGATAAGTGGTGTACGTTTTTGATGGTTAGTTGCAAAAATACTCATCGCATATTGCATACGATTATTAATCGAGGTTTTATCGAGACGGTATGCTTCTTTAAATGCACGCCGCGCATCATCATAATAACCTGCCGATGTATAAAGCCGTCCTAACAAATACCACCCACGCGGATCGGTCTTCTTAGTCGCTACAGCCATCTCCATACGCTTTATAACGGCATCGGTGCTATCGTATTCTTTTAAGAAACTTTTGACGAGTTGTTGCTTAGCCTGCTCTTTTTCATGTGCGGCAACAAGGCCAGCACCACCCCAATTATAGTAAGCAGCAACGACAATCAAGGCAAAAAAAACGACAAGCGCACCAATAGCACGCATGCGTAAATTGCGTTTTGACGTTAACAATATAATGACGGCGACTAAGAGTAAGAAAGCGCTTAAAACACCGAGAAGTTGGGTCATGTTGTTTTTCTCATGTTGTAGAGCATTGCAAAACCAATCAAAGGCAATAGGATTGGCGCCAACCACAAAAACCATGTATTACGTTGCACAGGTGGTTTAAGCAATACAAAATCACCGTAGCGTTTTTTCATGAACGCTTTGATAGTCTCGTCATCGTCACCCGCTCTAATCTTTTGATACACCGTATCGCGCAAATCGTGGGCAAGTGGTGCGTCTGAATCTGCTAGCGCCTGATTCTGACAAACGAGACATCTAAGTTCATGTGTGAGTGCTTGAAAACGTTTTTGCTCTGCCTTCGGTAAGGGATACGTATCGTTTGCAGCATATGCAAGAAGCGGCAGACAGAGTAAACAGAGCAAGACAAAACGTTTCACGCGAGCTCCCCTTTTGCTTGAATCAGTGCCGTCACCATCGGTCGTAATTGGCGACGCCACACATCATCTGTCAGTGGACCTGTATGACGGTAACGAATGACGCCATACCGGTCAACGATAAAGGTCTCAGGGGTACCATAAACTCCCCACTCGAGAGCGACTGTGCCATCACTATCAAAACCACTCTTCACAAATGGATTGCCGTACTTGGCAAGCCAAGCAGTAGCCGCGACCTTATCATCTTTATAATCGATACCGTAAAGCTTAACATCTTTCATCTTTGCGATATCGAGCAGCACAGTCGTCTCATAGCGACATGTCTCACACCATGTCGCCCAGACATTAACGATATTAACATGGTCGAGTAAATCGTTACGAGTAAAAGTTTCATGTTCAGTGCGAAGTGTTGTTAAGCGAAAGAGAGGTGCAGGCTTACCCTTCAGCGCTGACGGTAGTTTGTGAGGATCGTATTGCAAGCCTATCGCGAAAACCAAAGCCATCATGACAAATAAGACGATAGGCAGCTTGTAACTCAACCCCTTCATGCGGTGACCTCCGATTCAACGTGCTGCACACTCGATGTAAGAGGAAACTTGATTAACGCAAGTATACCCGCTAGAAACATCATCAAACCACCAAGCCAAATGAAACGTACCATAGGTTTATAGGCGATACGAACAGTCCAGGCATTATCATCTAGTGCCTCACCAAGCGCAACATACCAATCGCCCCACCAACGCATCGCGACAGCAGCTTCAGTCATCGTATTTCGCTGCGATAAGTAGTGACGCTTCTCTGGATACAACGTCGTAATATAGTGTTTATGTTTATCAAACACATCGAAAGAGGCAACTTGCGCAGTATAGTTCGCACGCTTTTGTATGTTTGTGTTTTCGTAACGGAATGTATAGCCGCCAACCGCGACCGATTCGCCTGGCGTAATTCTAACGATGCGCATGTCGCTAAGATGGCTTGCAACACTCAATCCCGCTATCGTCATCGCAACGCCTATATGGGCTATCGCCATCACAAGTGTCGCTTTGTGGCTATACGATCGCGTATAAAGAAAACGCAGGGTAGAGATAACAATCCAAACAGCCGTTAGGAGCCCGATATACATAAGCCCGCTGAAGTGATCGCGCATAAGCCACGCTAACACACAAGCTATCACCATCACTAACCCTACCATCGGGACAAGTATGCGCAGTAACTCACGCCATTCAACGCGCTGCCAGCGACAATGCAGAGCAAAGCCCATCAGCATCAACATCGGTAAGGCAAGTGGTACGACAACCGCGTTGAAATAAGGAGCGCCCACCGATAGCTTACCGAGCTCGAATACCTCCATCAGTAACGGGTAAATCGTACCGAGTAACACCGTCAACATAATCGCGGTGAAAAGGACATTGTTTGCAAGCAATAAACTCTCTTTCGACCATAAGGTAAATGGCGCGCTACCGGGTAGCCTATCACCGCGCAAAGCATAAACTGTCATCGCACCGCCGATGACAGAAAATAAAAACGCGAGCATATAATAGCCTCGACCAGGATTGACAGCAAAAGCATGCACGGACGTTAAGATGCCGGATCGCACCAAAAATGTCCCAAGCAAGCTTAGCGAAAAAGTGAGAATGGCAAGCAATATCGTCCAGCCAAAGAAGGCTTGTCTGCGCGTATTGACAAGCAAACAATGTAACAGAGCTGTGCCTGTGAGCCAGGGTAAGAATGATGCATTCTCAACCGGGTCCCAAAACCAGTAACCACCCCACCCCAATTCACGATAGGCCCACCAGCTACCCAGTGTAATACCTAGCGTTAAGAACGCCCACGCAGCAATAGTCCAAGTGCGCAATGCCTTAAGATCGTGACGCTGTAATTGACCATGGATAAGATGGGCAAGCGCTAGGGCGAAAACAATTGCAAAACCGACATACCCCATATAAAGCATCGGTGGATGTGTTAAAAAACCTACGTCTTGTAGCAATGGATTCAAATCGCGCCCCTCGCTTAAACCAGGAATAAACTGGCGAGTGAACGGATTAGAGGTCGCTAAGATAAAACAGGTAAAGCCAGCACTAAGTGCATTGAGTATGACAAGCGCGGTATGGGTTACTTTCTCAGTGCGCGAGCTTCGCGCTCTCGTAAAGAGCAACATCCACAATGCGAGTAACGTAAGCCACAATAGCATCGAACCCTCGTGCGCACCCCACACCGCACACCACCTGTAGAAGAGTGGTAAAAGACTGTGTGAGTTTCGTTGCACATAGGCCACCGTAAAATCGTTCATCACAAATGAAATCATCAGCGTAAAGAAACTAAAAAAGATGAGTAGACACTGTATCGTTGTAAAGGTTGGTAAGACGTCGTATGAGAAAACCTTCAACCTGATAAGCACAGGTCCTAACGCTGCAATACAAGCGAGCGCAAATGCCATCGATAACGCGAACACTCCTATCTCAGGTAACATCGTGCTTATTCCTCATCTCTTTAGCTTGGCGGGCTAGTGCAGATTTAACTTGTGGTGGCATGTATTTCTCATCATGTTTTGCTAGCACTTCGTCAGCGTGGAATATACCATCGCGACGAACACGACCGGTTGCCACAATGCCCTGCCCTTCGCGAAATAGATCAGGCAAGATGCCTGAATAAGTCACCGTGATATGATCAGCTAAATCGCTCACAATGAATGTAACCTTACTTGATGTCTTATCACGTTTAAGACTACCGCGCTCGACCATACCCCCTAAACGAATCAATCGGCTTGTGTGCGCTTTACCTGCGTGAATTTCGCTCGGGGTGAAAAACAAGTTAATGTTTTGTGATAACGCATACAACGTAAAACCAACAGCACTTGCAAGTCCTGCCAGTAAAACCAGTAACATATATAATCGACGTTTACGACCTGGCGTCATAGTCATCTCGATGTAAGTGATAGTATCGCCGCAACATGGTCAGTGTCTCACAGCGTTTGCGCCGCGAGAGGACTACACCACCTGCGAGCACGAGCGTTGCGATGATGTAACATGGCCAAACAAAATCGGCGTAACCACCCATCGCAAAAAAAGCGTACCATTCATTCATTTTCAACAAACTCCTTTACCCAGCGTGTATGTCGCTCACGCCATAAGAGTGTCATCCGCACGCGATAGAGACCTAACGCCAGGAAATAGGTAGCAAACGCTAAGATCATAACGAGCAATGGATATAACATATGTGTGTCGATTGTCGGCATGCGCAGTGCGCTTAAGCTTGGTCCTTGATGCAGCGTCTGCCACCAAATCACCGAGTAGTGGACAATCGGTATATCGACAAAACCAACGACAATGAACACTGCGACAATCTTATCACGCTCGCTATGATGTATTAACGCTTTCGATAACGTTATCGCCGCCAAGTAAATAAATAATAAGATAAGCTCAGAGGTCAAACGCGCATCCCAAATCCACCATGTTCCCCACATAGGCTTACCCCAAATCGCACCCGTCATCAGTGCTAGCGCCGTAAACCAAGCGCCTATCGGCAAGGCTGCCTCAATCACATAATCAGCAAGCTTCACACGCCAAACGAGACTCACGACTGCCGCAGTTGCAAGCGCCGTATAAACGCCGAGCGACATAAAGGCACTCGGCACATGCACATAGAGCATACGAAACGCATCACCCTGCTGGTAATCAGGCGGTGCTAAAAAGAAAGCACCGTAGATTCCCCACGCAAAGAAGATACTGCAAACAATACTCATGCTGCGCGACCAGCCTGTCGTCATCTCGAAAAAGTGTTTAGGCGATGTTAAACGATGAAACCAAGCTTTCATGCACTGACTCCTAAACGCAATACGTATTGCGATAAAAAAGGTACTGCGGCAACGGCAAGACTGGTTTGAGCGGCAAGCAACGATAACATCGCGCGCGCAGAGATACCCTCACCCGCATACACCATAGCACCCGCTGCAAATATAAGTGCTGGCATGCAAAGTGGTAACAATACGAGCGCAAGCAACAAGCCACCGTTTTGTAACGACACTGTCAACGCCGATGCAAGCATACATACAAATGCAAGATACAATGTTAAAAGTGCAAGACAGAGCCAGAGGACAGACCACATTGATGATGGCAATGCAAAGCTCACAGCCCACACGGGTAGCAACACTAAAATAGGCACACTCGCCCTAAACCATAACATCAAGGTTTTCACCCAGACAGTGCACAAAAGTACATTGGGGTGTAAGCAATACTGATCGAGACAACCGCTCGCTTTATCTTCCCGCCACACACTGTCGGCTGCAAGCAACATCGCTAAGAGTGCAACAACGCATAAAAGCCCTGGCGCTATGTGTTGTAAAAACTTCTTATCAGCACCGAGCGCGAGCGGGAAAAGTAACAACGCCATCACGAAAAATAAGAAAGGTTGTAACCAAGCTTGCCAATCGCGACTCGCTCGTAACCATTCAACAGTTAAACACGATTTTAAAAGTTTAAGTGCCATTCAACCTGCCCCCAACACAAGCTCGCGACTCACAAATGCGTCACTAAGCGGCTGATGTGAACTCACAACGGCAATGCCACCCTCGCTGCAAAACGTCGCAAGCTTCTCTTCTAAGGCTGCACACATCGCATCGTCGAGCGCAGTAAACGGTTCATCGAGCAACCAACACTCTGCTTTAAGCAACCATAAGCGAGCGAGTGCCACACGGCGATTTTGGCCTGCCGATAACTGTGCACAACGGAGATATTTGTACTTGTCGAGACGGACCGCAGCAAGTGCTTCATCTGCTGACATCGCAAGACGAGAGGCGAAAAGCGTTGCATCATGTTGTAATTGTTCGAGCGGTGTCAAAAAGCCATTGACCGCGTTGTGGTGGGCAAGGTAGTGCATCGAATCCGGTTGTAGGCCGTCAATCGTTCCGCCATCGTGTTGTCTCAAACCACTCAAACACTGCAGAAGCGTCGTCTTACCACTCCCATTTACACCAACAATGTGCAATAACTCACCAGGCTCGAGTCTAAACGACACATCAGCGAACAGTATTTCGCCCCCGCGCCGACAAGAAAGCCCCTGCACATTCAACATGCTACGTTTGATCCACCAGTCTTAAAAGCGGCATTCTACCATGATCTAGCGCTTACTCACAGCATAGTGCAACCGACTACGAACGCCTCAATACACCGAGCTATTTCGCACATGATGGCGATGCCATTCCCTCCAATTCGGCGAGTAACTCCCGCCCTGATGCGCCATCCTTTACAAGGTAAGCATCATAGTGGTCACGTCCGTTGTAATGAACGAAAATGGGCTCATATTCTTCTGTAGTGGCTTCCTGCCAATCAGCTGGAAAAACCCATGGTCGTCTACCTTCTTGTAAAACGGCCACAGGACGCTGGAACAAACCAACCACGGCATTAAGTTCAGTCTCTCCCCCCCAGTGGTCGGGATTATCGACACTATTTCTACGTAATGACCTACCTTGCGCGATGGCGCTTAGGCGACGTTCAAAAGCACTCGGACTGGGAAATAAGTGAATATATTCGTCTCGATGCGTGCGCATGTAGCTAGATACCTTACGACGCAGTACACGTCCTTCTATCTCAAGAGTTTGCGCAAGCGACTCAAAGAAGCAATGCCCATCACCTGCTACTCTTCTAAAAACGAGTCGCTCATCATGTATGCTACCGCGAGGCGCTTTAGCAACGCGACTATCAAACTTTTTACCGCGTGCAAGCACACTATAACTTGAGTGGCGCTTTGGCTTTTGAACGACCACTCGCTCTCTGCGAACATCATGTGATTTAAATGATTTTTGAGGCACGCATAAGCACAATTTATCATTCTCAAGACAGCGAGCAAGAATGTCGCGAGGCTTATGTTCGCCTGCTAGATGCAAATAGCCAAAAGGTTTATTTTTTTCATGTAAGAGGAAAATAGGATCTTTTGAAAAGTCCGCGAGCGGTTGGTGCCTATTGGTGATTTTACCTTTGCGGTTAATCAAAATAATCGGGTGATCGGTACGAATCATCAGCAATAAAACTTCTAACTCAGTACCAGGCAACCTCCCTCGTATACATGCCTCTCGAGTCGTTATCCTCATATCCGGTCGTAAGTAATTATCTTTGAAATGATTAACCGCTGAGATACTGCTTTTCCTAATGCTGCTTTGCCAGTGGTTGCTCGCAATACGCGATAAGAGTGAGGCGGATTCATCACGCAACCACTGCTTCTTTCTGCCAGTAGCAGTAGCAATGCATTCATACAGGCTATGATAACTTGGAACCTTCATATGTTTGAGTGAATCAAATACTTCTAGCTTCGTTTGTGTCTTTGCAGAAGAATGCGCGAATAGGCCAATATGTTTGTGGGATGAAGCTATAGGCTCACCTTTATCGTTTTTATGTTGACTAAGAGCATCAATTAAGTCATTTTTCTGATCGGCAGACAATGATGTTTCATCAAACCGAACAAGCCACTCGTTTATCATATGGGGTTCAAGTATCGCCAACTCATGATCCTGAAGTTGGTTAAATAACACTTGCCTTAATAGACGCCCCGTTTTGCAGCTGATAGTTAAGCGGCCTTCCTGACACTGTTTAAATAAACTCAGAAGAATAAAGCGGTCATCCTTATGTAGTAAATCGAATAAACTTGGTCTATCTTGAACGAGCCTAGATGTAATCGCTGCTTTTGCATAAGCGCTTACGGCCTGACAGAGTGCAGGTTTATCATCGTGGCTCGCAATTAAAACCTCTTCTAAGTGTTTTTTGAGTACGTCACTACAAAATATGTTTTCTTTTTTGTGATCCATGCGCTCAGTCATAGCCTGATAGATTTCGACATGGTCATTGTACAATCTAGATGGATCAAAATACTCAAGCAGAAGCGCCTTGTAACAATCACTTCGATAATCAATAATGATTTGCGAAAGAACCTCCGCAATACTTTCATCGCAACTCACAATACTAAGAAAGCGAGCACTATCGACGCTTGCAAGAAGCTTCTGTATATTTTCGTCGTTGACGTCTGCGCATATAGGTTTAAGTAGCGCTTGAACAGAAGAATCATCTTCTAAACCCAACTGCCAAGAATCAAGCCATCGTATTTTGGCAAGCTCAAAAATTGCCAAAATCTTTTCATGCCATTTACTTCCACTATCCTTATGCTTAGAAGCTAAAAACACTCGAAGTGCTGCATCAACATCGCGCGACCATTTATCATCACATTCTTTAATCGGTTGATCATGCTGAGTCAAAAAATGGCGTAATCGTTGATAACCAGCGCTTATCAATGATTCATTAATCACATTAAAACCTTCAACAAATCGAATGCTTTGCGCTATACTCAGCGCGCTTTTAATATCTTGATCATTCGCATCTAACTGCAACAATAGCTCTATAAGACCAACGTCTCTAGCGGTAACCGCAAATTCTAACATGCTAGAATTGGTCGAACTTAAGGTTACGTCTAAGCTATTTATCTTCGCTTGAAGCAACTTACAATTATCTATCTCACTTGCCACAGACGCTTGATAATCACGAGTTTGCGTATTATCGAGTACGGTATGATCTGAGCTTTTGAGCGCGCTAATGCCTTGTGTAAAAACGACCAAGGTATTACTTATCTTATTAAAGAGCGGTTCAAGCTTCTCTTCAGAGACATTGTCATCAGCCAAAGCACGCTCACACAAAGGTACAATTAAACGCAAGTTTTGTTGGCGTTGTGGCATAGCAGTTCCGTTAAAAACTTCGAGCAGCAACATTATACCTTCTGGATTAAGCTCAACCATCAACTTTTCAATCAGCCAACCATTCTTATCATCACACAACAGCGCATCGAAATAGTTGATTAAACGCTCATGACAAAAGGCTGCACCACCGTTTAACATAGCTATTACATAACTTGTTGCACAGTCAGCCATCATGGCGGGATTAGTAAAACCATAAACTCTATCCACATCACCGTATAGTTCATCTGTAAGCGGTGTTAATAGACCTGTCGTTAAGACACCCCAAAAGAATTCAGCTGGCTCGTCACTGTGAGTTGTCAATAGATTGTCGAGCTCAGTCCTAGTGAGTTGCTTTGCAGATGAGCTCATGCAGGCATAGGCTGCTGATTGCATAAAGGGTACGAGTGGATGGGACAATGCTTCAAGTTTTTTTGCACCGGAAAAACTTAGTGTTTTGACGTCTACACCCTTCTCAGTTAAAAAGTGACGAACAAGACCTTTCTTGCTGACATCTAATAAATTAGCCATTGATAAGGTTGGCGAGCTATCAGTGCGTAATGACCATGCATCACATAGCTGTATAAGTTGGCGGGGTTGTTGTGCCCAAGCCATACGGTCAGGTGAGGCGTTAAGCCATGTGATAAGCTCGGCTGCCTCAGAGTCTTCATCACCCATCATGGTATTGATAAAATTGCAGATAGCATCTTGCGTTAATGGACGAACAACATGCACTGCATCAGGATAGTATTGTACATTTTTAAGTAGATGTTTAGCATTCTTATTACATATGAAACATAGATCAGAAGGCTGCATATTCAGAGCGTGAAGCAGTGGGTAACTTTCAGGTTCTGTTAGTAGTAAATCAACATCATCGACAAACCAAACCACTTCACGAGAACGCTTATCTCGAAGTTTACGCCACCACTTCTGCACATCGCTTGGCGAGACATCTGCATATTTGAAATAAGTTTTGTGCAAAACCCAGGCGATCAAATGTGTTTCTGGCAAGCCATCGCTCTTTATATCATTCAATAGTTTTGCTAGAGGGATATAGAAACGATATCGCTTTGAAGCTGTATTTTGATACTTTAACAAGAAGTGGCGCACAGGATGAGTTTTGCCACTATCCGCGTCAGCAGTAATCAAACTACGCCTTGGCTTACCATCGTGCGACTTAAGTAAATCCTCGAACGCATATGTCGCAGATGATTCTGTCTCTAAGCAAGGTGGGCAATCAGCAACGGCACAATGTCGATCGAGTAGAGAGAGATGTATTTCACTAAAACTCGGATGTTGATAATGTGCGTCAAGCTGATCAAGCAGGCGATTTTCAAGTTTCGAGCTGTCCAAATGTTTTAGAACTTGTTTAAAACGACGTGTGAAATCCCGATCTAACACGACATCAAAGTGATTCCTACCCGTGACCACATACTCCTCCGGACGAAGGATGTAGGGCGTGATATCCTCTTCGTTATACTCCGGTTTGTTGAGTGCTTGAGCAACGTCGCCTGCAATAAATACAGATGTATTCACCGCTTTTTTATTACTGCTGCGCTCAAGCTTAGGTAACTCGTAGTGATAGATAGCTAAGTAGTTTGCCCGTAACGTCTCTAGTCTATAGACCGCTTTGGTCTTAAGGCGTTCATTACTCGTCGCACTAGCAAGACGACTCTTCGCAGTCTCTATCGCATGTGCAATCAGCACATCAGCTTGACGCTCAGTTAACTCATCGTCAGGCGTTTTAATACTCAGGAAATCATGGTGATGTATGATTTTGTAATCATCACGATCAAATAAAATCATCCCTACCGCATAGTTAATATGCATTGATAATCTATTAATAAGCTCGGTACGCGAGAAACTCCTCAGCGTGTGAGGTAGTTGTGGATCAATCAAGCCAATAAACCTGACCTCACCGCCCTCAGTTCGCAACTGATGAGCAACAGCCCAAGCTAAAACGCTACCATATGACCACCCACATAAATAATAAGGTCCCTCGTGTTGCACGGCTCTTATTGCTTCAACAACAATGTTTGCTTGTGCCGCCATGCTAAATAAAGGCTCTATGTCAGCCTCAGCCTGCAACAGACGTTGAATAGGTGAACGCAACGTATAGAGGGAGACGTTAGCTTTATTGAGCGAGCGCCCTGCAACTAAGCGACAAAGCTCAGCAACTTCTGTGTCACTACCCATGATGGGATACGTAATAAAAAGGTTCTTAGGTTTGTGCGTTGAGTCCGGGCAGTCGGCGAGGAAACGCATATTTAAATCAATTCGCTTTGCAAGCCTTTCATTAATCGTTGATACGATAATCTCAAGCGATGAAAACGTATCGATACCACTGAGTGAAACACCGAACCGATTACTAAGTTTGTTAAGTAGTTGGTGCCAATTACTCGTGTCACCATTATCGAAATGATTAAATCGTTTAGTGCGATTCTCAGGATTGGAGAGATCAACATCTTTGCCTAAGTCCAAGACCTGTTGCAAATATCGTTCAGTCGTTGTTACAACCGGCTCTGTCGGACAAGTAGATGTTTGTTTAGTCGCCTTCTCCTTATGAGCCTTGTACTCTAACTCAGCCTTTGCAGATGGACTACCCGTTTTTTGTTCGAGCTTGTTTTTTTCACCTAAGTCACTTTGGACATCTACTAATTTTTTGTGTATCGAACGTAAAAAATCCTGATAAGACTTACCACCTCCAGCGATAAGAACCTCATAGTCATCATGAAAACATGCTTCAAGCTCATCGTTTTCTATGTGGGGTGATAAGACGTTTTTAATTGTTAAAACGGTATTGTCAAACGCTTCTCTTGATTGACATACAGCACCATCTTGCAGCATGTGCTCAATCACTTTTGATAAATACCCTAGCTGTGTATCGTCATTTTTATCAGCTTGCAGAAATGTCTCGTCTTTGTTGGAAACCTCTTCTAGAACTTGATAGGTTACACGTCGTTCTTCGTACTTCGCCCATGAGTCTAATGCATATTGTTCTTCCGTAGCTAATTCCACATACCTCTCATGCATCTTGGGTAATACAGTATCGTAGCTTCTACGACGTTTATCGTAGTCACGTCCAGCCTCAAATGCGAAAAGTTCTTTAGTCGTTAAATCTTCATACTGTTCACGCATCTTAGGCAAGATGGTATCGTAGGTCCTACGTTGACTGTCGTAATCTTGCCATGCTTGCAAATATTCAGTTCTTGTATATCTTATACCGTATGATGGACTATCAAAGACATTGCGTTCTCTAAGGATGCGTTTTGTACCATACTCTAGAACACTAATGGCTAGATCGACAGGCGGAATATTTAAGAAATCTATAACTGAACGTGCTGCTTCTAGCGCTATCATGGCTGTTTTATCACAGGTGTCATTAGGCAAACCTTTAACAATAATGCTGGATAACACGTAGCTTGAACTGTCAAGGTTAACGCCTTCGAAGTCACTTCCAACAGCACCTAGTTCGCTATGTAGAGTCATCATGTAATCACTTGACGTTCTCGTGAAGCAGGTATAATCCTCTCGTGAGTCACCATTGTTTGAACTGAAGTAAGGTAGGTATTGAAACGTAGCTGATTTTCTATAGGGACTCGATATTTCAAGCTTATACCTAGCAGTCATGTACATGAAAACTCTTATGTATGCACCAACGTGTTCGCTAAAAAACGGCCATTTTTTAACATCTAGCGCAAAATCAGTATCCCCGATCGCACGACACAGTCTTTCATGTATTTTATCTTTCACCTCATGTGTAACGATCGCCTCATCACCAAAAGAGATTTCCTCCTCATAGTCATCTTCCCAGTCGCTGCACTCCGAGCTTCCGTGAATCAACGCTGAATCTTCCTCATCTTTTCCTGTCTCTGGAGAACTCGCAACATCACTTAACATTTCAATCCCCTCTTTTATATATTTCCCATAATGAAGCTAATTAATCAGCCAACATGGGAATACATCCCCATTTATAACACAATAACTCGCCTCATTGCTTATTGAATATAAACATGCCGGTACAACCATACATCTTTGTTTGGTTGTACCTCATTCGATTACATTGTCTGATTACAATCGACAACCGTTCGCTCTGCCATACTACTTACTTCAAGACTAGTAACTACTTTATTACGGGCCTTCGCAAATAATCCCTTTTTTGCACAAAGCCTAGGCATCGATGGTCCCTCATCTGAAGACTCATCATCCGATACCCCAGTCATTTCTACATCACTAGAAGATTCGCTATCGTTGGTTGTGTGTGTACTAGCGATAGGAGCAGACGTTTGCCAATGGGACGTAGTTTTGATGTAGTCAATACACTCCTTATCATTTTTTTCAAGGTACTGTACAGGTAAGTCACTAACTAAACTGCGCACATAAGACCACCGCTTTCCGTATCCATACACTGATTTCGACATTTCACTGCCTAAGCGCTCTACAAGCTTAGGGATTAAATTTATTGATTTCAGTGGATGTATCTCCTCGAACCAAACCTCTGGAAAAGTACTGTTAGATATTTCGTAGTAGTAATCAGGCAATGGCTCACCTCCGTTACGACCAATGAGAAACTTAAGCGTGTTTGCCGAACACCCCTTCAACGCAAGCTCTATAGGTTTAAAACCATCGTTATCACGGTGAAAAATATGTTTTTTTGAATCACCGCCTGCTTCCACCAACAATCGACACAAATAAGTCGCGTCATATAATGCAGCATAGTGCACGGGTGTGCGCCCACTGTGATCTACTCTTGATACTTCTGCGATACGGTCCACGTCTGAGTGAAGCAATAATGATTTACCCATCTTAAAACTATTTCGATCGATAACATATTCGAGAAACAGCTCACCGGATGAGGCAGATGAACCGTAAACATTACGCCCATTCTTTATGTGTTGAACAGATTCAATCAACTTATTCATACGAAACCAAAACCCGACACCTAAAAGATGTAATGGTGTTCGCCCGGCATGATCGACAATATTAACCTTCATTTGAAAAGGAAACCTATCACGATCATATTTATGAAACTTAAGTTTAGACACTGATAAAAATGCACGTTGCAACTTTTCGAAACCAAGACAAGAAAGAATGTGTAAAAGCTGTGAGCGATTACTAAAAAAACCTTTAGCGAGCCCATAGCGCAGAAAATCTATTGCAAATCTCGATGGTTTCATTTTAGTAAAAAATTTTTTACCCTCTAACTCTAGGCTGTAAGATGCGTTGGTGTAGTAAGAAATTTGTCGATTTTGAGCATAGATATTTAAATGACCTTTCGCATCAAAAGCGTTTTTAACGTCTAACTCGTGTAGTGCATTTGCCACGAAAAATAAATCACATAGCTGCTGCCTCGTCTCGAATTCATCATATTGACTTGCAAAAGCTTCTTCAATAACAAGATGATGATAGAGTGCCACGAGACTTGGATCATACCAAACCTCGCTTAACGAGATATGAACACTTTTCCCACCTCTAAACCAGCTATTATATTCCTCATACATGATATTCTCCTTTTTTTATGTTCTTAAATCATAATATTGTTGTGATAAAACCGACTCGTTGAATCACGTTTCATCTGAATCGAGTATCATGTTGACAGCTTCCATGAGTTGAGAATATCGGTGGATTTTCCTATCTTTTGTCTCGCTCTACTTTATTGGGGCTTACGATTTGGACAAACCACCTTGACCCACACCAAACTTCCCTGTATGGTTACGTTTTAGTCTATTTTACGTAAATGAACACGCATGAGCTGGTTTAAAAAGTTGCTACCCTCGCGGGTGCGCACCGAGGCAACGAATAAGAAAGGTGTGCCTGAAGGTCTATGGAGTAAGTGTAACGCCTGTGGGGCAGTACTCTACCGTGCTGAACTCGAGCGTAACCTCGAAGTTTGTCCAAAATGCGGCCACCATCACCGCATAACCGCTAGAAAGCGCCTAGAATGCTTCTTAGATGAAGGTGAATACACCGAAATAGCGCCCTCACTCGAGCCTATCGATCACTTGAAGTTCCGTGATTCAAAGCGCTACAAAGACCGTATCAGCCAAGCCCAGAAAACAACCAGCGAAAAAGAAGCCCTCGTTGCAGGCCAGGGTAAACTCAAAGGCCAAGCTGTCATCGCCGGAGCGATGGAGTTTAAGTTCATGGGTGGCTCTATGGGCAGCATGGTTGGTGAAAAATTTGTACAAGCTGCTGATAAGGCTATCGAAGCCCGGGTACCTTTCATCGTCTTCGCCGCAAGTGGCGGCGCCCGTATGCAAGAAGGTATGCTCTCGTTACTCCAGATGTCGAAAACGAGTGCCGTACTCGCCCGCATGGACGATGCAGCCGTACCTTTCATCTCGGTACTAACAGATCCAACGATGGGTGGTGTTTCGGCAAGCTTCGCCATGCTAGGCGACATCATCATTGCCGAACCGAAAGCATTGATCGGCTTTGCGGGTCCGCGCGTTATCGAACAAACCGTGCGCGAAACACTCCCCGAAGGCTTCCAGCGCAGTGAACACCTACTCGAACACGGTGCTATCGATTTGATTTGTGACAGGCGTGAAATGCGCGATACGATCGCGCGCTTGCTAGCTAAACTCCATGCCAAGGTGTCCTGACCTCAACGCATGGCTTGCCTGGCAGGCGACGTGTCATAAGTCAGCGATCGATTTAACCCTGGACCGTGTGCGCACTGTCGCAGAGCGTCTCGCTCTCCTAGCGTTCGACGTTCCCGTCATCACCGTTGCTGGCACCAACGGCAAAGGCTCAACTGTCGCACTACTCGAAAGTATTTATAGCGCACAAGGTTATAAGACAGGTTGCTTAAGCTCACCCCACGTCATCCGCTACAATGAACGCATCCGCATTGGTAAAACTGAGGCACCTGATGATGCGATTTGCCATGCGTTTCACATCATCGACGAAGCCCGCGGCGACATCACGCTGACCTATTTCGAATTTGGCTTACTCGCAGGCTTATATCTTTGCAAAAACGTCGATGTCTTAATCCTAGAAGTAGGATTGGGCGGCAGACTCGATGCGGCGAATATCATCGATGCCGATGTTGCTGTGATAACAAGTGTGGATCTTGATCATCAAGCCTACTTGGGCGACACCCGAGAAGCTATTGGTTTTGAGAAAGCCCACATCATGCGCGCTAACGCCATCGCAGTCATTGGCGATCCTAACCCACCTGCAACAGTGCTTGATTATGCGCAAAACTTATCGTGCAAAACCTTGCGTCGCGGTGATGACTTCTCGTTTACGATGGACCATGAATTCACATGGACGCTATCACCTAAAGTCACCTTATCACTGCCACGCCCCAAACTAGCCCCCGATAATGCTGCAACCGCACTTGCAGTATGTTATGCACTCAATAACACGCTACCTGTCACTCTTGGTGCGCTAAGGCTCGGCATCGCAGATGCAAGCTTACCTGGTCGTTGTCAGTGGCAAGCAGGCGCAATACCTCACCTACTTGATGTCGGCCATAACCCCCACTCGATGGGTCCCCTCAGAGAAGCCCTACTTGAAACACCCCATAAAGGCCAGCGCATAGCCGTCTTTAGTCAACTCACAGATAAGGACATTGTGGGCACCATTAGCGCCATTGAAGACGTGATAGACAGCTGGTATGTCGCCCCCATGACCTGTGAACGGGCAGCAACTAAAGCTCAATTAGATGAGGCATTCGCTAATACCACCGAAAAAGACATTACTTTCTTCAATTCGATTGCTGATGCGTATGAGTCTGCGCAAAATAGTGCCAAACCTGGCGATGTGCTCGTTATTTTTGGCTCTTTTTATATACACAATGAACTCTCTGTGTTAGGATTGTCGTCCTTTCGCTAAATAAACCCCCGGACATAGTGTGACCTGTCCTTGCGTCGAACAAGGAGGTTATTATGACGGACGCAATGAAGTACCGTTTAATCGGCATTGCTGTAATTATCGCCGTAGCTGCTATCGTTATACCCATCATACTTGATGAAAATGGTTTCCACCCATTACCACAGCGTCGTGTCTTGATCCCGAAGGAGCCTTCGGAGGCCAACATCACGAAATTACAAAATACCATCAAATCGCGTCGTAAGGCGTTAGAGAGTGTTGAAGAAATTGACCGCACCAACTTCTCACCTCAAGCGCGCACACCTAAAACCGTGCGCAGAAGCCGCCCAACACCGCAAGCATTCGCGATTCAAGTGGCAAGCCTAACGAACATGAAACGCGCCCAAGCACTCGCCAAGATGCTACGAGACAAAGGTTTCGCGGCCTATGTGCAAGAAACGACAGGACCAAACGGTCAACGAGTCTCGCGTCTATTGGTAGGTCCTGAGACAAATGAACAAAGTGCTAAACGGTTAGTTAAGACCATTGAAGAAAAAACAAAGATTACAGGCGCGATGGTGGTGAGATATACGCACCGCGGGTAATTTGAGCTCTCCCCTAAGCTTGCTTGGGGGAGAAAGAATTAGAAAAAACTCTAATCCCCTAAAACATCCAACACGCCATCAAGACTCACACTACGTGTCTCACCATCGGCGCGCGTTTTAACCTCAACTTCATTATTATCGAGACCACGATCACCGACTATGATTTGATATGGCATACCGATCAAATCCGCATCAGCGAACATCACGCCGGGACGTTCATTACGATCGTCAAACAACACACTCACACCCGCCTGCTGCAACTGTTCGTACAACGCGTCACACGCTTCACGTACACGCGTCGATTTCGCGTATTTGATAGGAATAAGGTGAACATCAAACGGCGCAATCGCTCGCGGCCAAATAATACCGTTATCATCGTGATTCTGTTCGATAGCGGCAGCAACGATGCGTGAAACACCAATACCGTAGCAGCCCATCAATGGCACGACGGCCTTACCGTCAGCGTTAAGCACGTTAAGCCCCATAGCCTGTGAATACTTATCACCAAGTTTAAACACATGGCCGACTTCAATACCGCGCGTTAAGCGTAATTGCCCTTGGCCATCAGGACTCGCATCACCTTCGATAACAAGTCTACAATCGAATTCATTTTCAACTTCACAGTCCCTACCCCAATTTACATTGATGTAGTGAAAATCAGTCTCGTTTGCGCCACAACTAAAGTTAACAACTTTTGCGGCACTCTTATCGACAATATATGGGATAGGACAATCAACAGGACCGAGGGAACCAGGTGATGCATTGAATGCTTTCGTGATGTCTTCGTCGCTTGCCATCGTAAGAGGCGCTTTCACTAATGGGTGTTTTTCAACTTTAAGTGGGTTTAGCGTGTGGTCGCCGCGCAAAATAATCGCAACCAAGCCTTCTTCACCGTGTACAACAAGTGTTTTAACCGTCTCGTCAACAGGTGTTGATAAGAATTCACAGAGTGATTTAATCGTTTTTTGTCCTGGGGTCGCGACTTTTTCACGAGCCTTAGGTGACTCATCGGCATTTGCAGGCAAAACAGTAAGTGCTTCGGCTAATTCGATGTTCGCCGCATAATCGCTACTGTCACTATAGGCAATAACGTCTTCACCCGTATCGGCTAACACTTGAAACTCGTGTGAGGAGTCACCACCGATACTGCCGGTGTCTGCAAGCACGGGACGATAATCTAAGCCTAGACGATCGAAGATGCGCACGTAGGCATCGAACATCGCACGATACGACTTGTCGAGCCCTTCTTTATCGAGATCGAACGAGTATGCATCTTTCATCATAAATTCACGCGCACGCATCAAGCCAAAACGTGGGCGGATCTCATCACGAAATTTCGTTTGAATTTGATAAAATGTTCGCGGCAGTTGCTTATAACTACGAATTTCATCGCGTACAAGATCGGTAATCACTTCTTCGTGAGTTGGGCCAAAACAAAAGTCTCGCTCATGGCGGTCTTTAAACCGTAATAGCTCACGACCATACATCTCCCAACGCTCACTCTCCTGCCATAATTCAGAAGGTTGTACACACGGTAACAAACATTCTAACGCACCACTAGCATTCATTTCTTCGCGTACGATTTGTGAGACATTATTAAGTACTTGCAAACCAAACGGTAACCAGGCGTAAACACCCGATGCAACCTTGCGAATCATACCAGCGCGCAAGAGGTATCGATGACTCACAACCTCAGCGTCAGTTGGTACTTCACGCAGCGTAATGAAGTGGGATTGACTAACCCGCATAATACAACACCCTCAAGCTTAAGATTTTTTAAGATGTTCGCCTAAAAACAAGATCGTTTCGATAACAGTATCAGGGTTAAGCGAAAGACTGTCGATACCTTTTTCCATTAACCATTCAGCAAAATCAGGATGGTCAGATGGACCTTGGCCACAAATACCGATATATTTGCCACGTGCTTTACACGCTTCGATCGCTCGCTGCAGTAAAAACTTAACGGCTGGGTCACGCTCATCGAACTGTTTTGCGATCAAGCCTGAATCGCGATCGAGACCAAGCGTTAACTGCGTTAAGTCGTTCGAACCGATTGAGAAACCATCGAAGAAATCGAGGAATTGGTTGGCGAGAATAGCGTTCGACGGTAACTCGCACATCATAATAATGCGCAAATCATTTTCGCCTCGTTTCAACCCGTTTGCACTCAAGACATCGATTACATCTTTAGCTTCGTTTAGTGTACGAACAAAAGGAATCATCACTTCGACATGTTTAAAACCCATTTCCTCTCGTACACGCTTCACAGCCTGACATTCAAGCGCGAAACAATCTTTAAAGCTATCGTCAATATACCGCGAGGCACCACGAAAACCAAGCATGGGGTTTTCTTCGTGTGGTTCATATAATTCACCACCGATAAGGTTGGCGTACTCATTCGACTTAAAGTCTGATAGACGAACGATAACAGGCTTATCGCGAAATACGGATGCGATCATGGCGATCCCTTCGCGTAACTTTTCGACATAGTATTCAACAGGGCTTGAATAACCTGCTATACGCGCATCGATTTCCGCACGTAATTCGTCTGATAATTTATCGTAGTTTAGCAGTGCCTTTGGATGAATACCTATTGTGTTACTAATAATGAATTCAACCCTAGCAAGCCCAACACCCGCGTTAGGAATCGCGTGGAATGCGAAAGCACGGTTTGGGTTGCCAACATTTAGCATCACTTTAACTGGCAGTTCAGGTAATTCATCAACACCTGTTTCTTTCACATCGTAATCGAGTAAACCATCGTATACGTAACCCGTATCACCCTCAGCACAAGAAACGGTAATCGGCATACCATCTTTAATTTTATCTAGCGCATCGCCACAACCAACAACGGCAGGAATACCTAGCTCACGCGCGATAATCGCAGCATGGCACGTTCTACCGCCACGATTAGTCACAATCGCAAAAGCGCGTTTCATAATCGGCTCCCAATCAGGATCGGTCATGTCGGCGACGAGCACATCGCCCGCCTGCATACGCGTCATATCGTGTAAGCCGCGCATGACACACGCTTTACCGCGCCCCATCTTCTGACCGATACTACGACCACTAACCACAACGCGACCTTTGTCTTTCAATTGGTAGTGTTCAAGTTGGTGGCCATTGCTTTGGCTCTTAACGGTCTCAGGTCTTGCTTGAACAATATAAATCTTGCCATCGTTACCATCGCGCGCCCACTCAACATCCATAGGACAACCGTAGTGTTGTTCGATAGTCACCACGTGTTGTGCGAGAGTTGTAATCTCATCGTCACTCAAGACAAACGTACGCTGTAACCCAGCATCGAGTTCGACTGTTTTTGTCGTAACATCTTCGTTGTCATCGGCGTAGATCATTTTAAGCGCTTTGCTACCTAACGTGCGGCGTAACACGGCGGGTAAGTTGTTCGCTAAATTAGGCTTATGGACATAATACTCATCAGGGTTCACAGCACCCTGCACGACCGTCTCACCAAGACCGTAGGCCGCCGTAATAAACACCACGTCTGAAAAACCCGACTCCGTGTCAATACTAAACGCGACACCACTTGCGCCTATATCACTGCGCACCATATGTTGGATACCGGCTGAAATCGCCACTTGGTCATGTTCAAAGCCTTGGTGAACGCGGTAAGCAATCGCTCGATCATTAAATAGTGAGGCATAGACTTGTTTAATCGCATCTAAAACTTGGTCGAGGCCACGCACATTTAAAAACGTCTCTTGTTGGCCAGCAAATGAGGCATTAGGTAAATCTTCTGCTGTTGCAGACGAACGCACGGCAACTGCCATCGTACCCTGTGTGGCTGCTTCCAGTTGTTCGTAGGCATCGCTCACCTCAGCAAGCATGCTTGGTAAAAAAGGCGTTTCCACAATCCATTGACGAATCTGAGCGCCCGTTTTTGCTAACTGCTCAACATCTTCAATATCGATTTCTTCAAGTGCAGTATAAATTTTTTGCGCTAAGCCACTTTGTTTTAAAAACTCACGAAACGCGTGTGACGTCGTTGCAAAGCCATTTGGCACAAACACACCTGAGCTTGCGAGACCATTAATCATCTCGCCTAGAGAAGCATTCTTACCGCCTACCTCATTGACATCGCCCATAGATAGTTCATTGAACCACTTGATATTACCGATCGTTGTCATCTTTGCCTCTATCTTTATAAAAAATAGATTGTATTGTACCTCTTTTTTAGTAAAATCCTAGGCCCAACAGGATAATTCGGATCAGAAAATGGATTTTATTAAGCTTTTCCAAGCCCTCATCGTATGTCTCTTGTCGATCACAATTCCCACAGCCACCTACGCCGCAGATAAAATGAAGCCGCACAATGACTATGCAGCCAATCACGTGATTAGTGATAGCAGGATTTTGCCTGAGCCTTATTGGCCTGAGGTTGGATTTGGTGTCGATGGGTTAAAATTGAGTGCCGGTGGCGGAAAGCGCGATGCGATTCGTGGCGGCAGGCTTGCCCTACAGTGGTACTGGCCTAAGATCTGGCTGGAACATAACCACTTACAGATGACGGGTTACTGGGACATGAGCTTAGCCCACTGGATAACACGGGGTGATGCCAATGGCGATCACCGCTCTGATACCATCTTTGCGGTCGCACCCGTGTTTCGCATGCGTATGCACCCGCGTTATTTTAGAACAGTCTTGCCTTATGTTGAAGCGAGCGTTGGTCTATCTCTGCACTCAACCGATCAAATTGCTGTTCGCTGTTTGGGCTGCCACTTAAACTTCCAAGACATGCTCGGCTTCGGTTTCTTACTCGGCAGTGGCCGTGAATGGGATGTGAGCTTCCATTTTCTACACTACTCCAATGCGGGTATTTGCCCACCAAATAACGGGATTACCATCAACTGGCTCTTTAGCGCGGCCTATAGATTTAATTAATTAGTTGCTTGCGATTTAGGATCAAATGATCTATAAAGAAACCGTCTGGCGTGGCTCCACGTCGGGAATAATAACTAGCAACAGGATGACATAACTGTGGATGAGAATAATACCGAGGCCAAAAAAGCCAAAATCATCGTTGTGACCTCCGGTAAAGGCGGCGTCGGCAAAACAACAAGTAGTGCTGCTATCGCAACCGGGCTTGCTCTGAATGGCTTCAAGACCGTCGTTATCGATTTCGATGTTGGACTGCGTAATCTCGATATCGTGATGGGTTGTGAACGCAGAGTGGTATATGACTTCATCAACGTCATTAATGAAGAAGCGACTCTCAACCAAGCCCTTATTAAAGATAAGCGTGTCGATAACCTCTGGATTTTGCCCGCTTCACAGACTCGCGATAAAGATGCCTTGACACAAGAAGGTGTTGAGCGCGCCTTAAATGAATTATCTAAAACCTATGACTATATCATCTGCGACTCACCCGCAGGGATCGAAACAGGCGCCTTAATGGCGATGTACCTCGCTGACCACGCGATTGTCGTCACTAACCCTGAAGTCTCCTCAGTTCGTGACTCCGATAGAATCTTAGGTATCTTAACGAGCAAAACACGTCGCGCGGAACAAAACATGCCCGACGTAACAACCAATTTACTACTAACGCGCTATTCACCTGATCGCGTCGAACGAGGTGAAATGCTTTCAGTTGACGATGTCACTGACATCTTAGCGATCCCATTGCTAGGTGTCATTCCCGAGTCGCAAGCTGTACTTCGTGCTTCAAACACTGGAACCCCCGTAACGCTTGATAAACAGAGTGATGCGGGCTTGGCTTATCAAGATGCAGTTGCAAGGTTACTAGGCCAAGATATTCCCCATCGTTTTCTCACTGCACAAAAGAAAGGGATTTTCAGTCGCCTATTTAAGACCCGCGAGGATGCTACCGTATGAATATTTTGGATTTCCTGCCTACCTTCAGACGCAAGAAGTCAGCGAATGTTGCTAAAGAACGTCTACAGATCATTATTGCTCACGAACGTAGTAAGAATGACACAGGTTCAGAAGAGCCCGATTACCTTCCTAAGCTACAACGTGAAATCGTTGAGGTTATCGCGAAGTATATCGAGATAGACCAAGACCAAGTTCAAGTACAGCTCGACCGTTCAGCCGGTCAGGCGGTATTGGCACTAAACGTCCCTATGCCAGAGTTAGAGAAAGAAACGACTGATGAGTGATGTAAAGCCGTCTCAGCTTGTACTGATAGACGGCTCTTCTTATTTTTATCGCGCTTTCCACGCTCTACCACCACTTACTAATTCCAAGGGTGAGCCAACAGGTGCTGTGTACGGTGTCATTAACATGATCCGTAAACTCATCAAAGATGAAGCCCCAGAAGCCTGCGCGGTTATTTTCGATGCCAAAGGTAAAACGTTTCGTGACGATCTCTTTCCGCAATACAAAGCGAATCGACCGCCTATGCCAGATGAGCTGGCATCACAGTTCCAACCGCTTATCGATGTCATCGACGCCTTAGGCATTCCACGACTCACGATCCCAAAAGTAGAAGCCGATGATGTGATCGCCACACTCGCTAGACAAGCTGAGACGCGCGGTATGCATACACTCATCTCAACAGGCGATAAAGATCTCGCACAACTCGTTAATGACAAAACAACACTCATTAACACGATGTCCGATCATCGTTTAGATATCGGAGGTGTTGTGGAGAAGTTCGGTGTTGGCCCTGACCTTATCATCGACTATCTCACCTTAATCGGCGATAAAGTTGATAATGTCCCCGGTGTTGAAAAAGTAGGACCAAAGACTGCGTGTAAGTGGTTAAAACAATACGGTAACTTAGAAAACATCATGCAACACGCCGATGAAGTAGGCGGTAAAGTCGGTGAAAACCTGCGTACAGCTCTCCCTCAGTTACCACTTAGTAAACAATTAGTCACTGTAAAATACGATGTAGACCTACCCTACACAATTGATGATTTAACGCAGCGACCGATTGATAAACCTGCACTTATCGAACTATTGAAACAACTTGAGTTTAAGCAATGGTTGCGTGAGTACCTTGACGATGCAAGCGGACAACAAAAAGAAAAAACCTATGCAACGGTGTTAACTGATAATGATTGGCAAACATGGCTCAAGCAAATCAAGTCTGCGAAAACATTTGCCTTCGATACAGAAACCACCTCGTTAGATACCATCAATGCCGATCTGGTTGGTATATCTCTCGCGATAGAGCCCGATAAAGCGGCCTATGTGCCACTTGCTCATGATTACGACGGTGCGCCGACACAGCTTGATAGAGACAAAGTCTTAAACGATTTAAAACCGCTCTTAACATCTTCACCAGGACGTTTGATCGGCCAAAATTTAAAATATGATATCTCGATACTCGCTCAATACGGTATTCAAATTGATAGCATCGCCGATGATACGATGCTCGCCTCGTATGTCATTAACAGTGGCGGCAGTCGCCACGACATGGATACCCTTGCGCTTAAATATTTAGGGTGCAAAACGATTTCCTACGAAGAAGTTGCAGGTAAAGGTAAGTCGCAAAAAACGTTTAACGAAATTCCTATCGAAGAAGCGAGCACCTATGCTGCTGAAGATGCAGACATTACTTTGCAGCTACAACATGTCTTGAAACCTAAGATTGAGGCAGAAAAAGGCTTAAGCTTTATCTATGAAAAGATAGAGCTCCCGCTCGTGCCGGTGCTTGCGCGCATGGAGCAAAAAGGTGTGCTCATCGATGCTGAGCTATTAATAGCGCAGAGCGCCGAGCTTAGTACTGCCTTAGAAAAGCTCGCAGGTGAAGCCTATGAGCTTGCCGGTGAGACGTTTAATCTCGCCTCACCTAAGCAGCTGCAACAAATCTTGTTTGAAAAAATGGGGCTACCTGTTTTACAAAAAACGCCGAAGGGACAACCTTCGACCGCAGAAGGCGTGTTGCACGATTTAGCTCACGACTACCCTATCGTCAATATCATTTTAAAACATCGCAGTTACAGCAAACTTAAATCGACATACACCGATCGTCTACCGGAACAAATACATCCGAAAACAGGTCGTGTACATACCTCGTTTAATCAAGCTGTCACTGCAACTGGGCGCCTGTCATCGACAAACCCAAACTTACAGAATATTCCTGCACGCAGCGAAGAAGGACGACGTATTCGAAAAGCCTTTATCGCACCGACCGATTACTTAATTCTCGCTGCCGACTACTCACAAGTTGAGCTAAGAATTATGGCTAACTTGTCTAACGATAAGGGGTTATTGAACGCGTTTGCCAACGGCCATGATATTCACGCAGCAACTGCGAGTGAAGTCTTCGATGTCCCACTCGACGAAGTGACACACGATCAACGCAGCCACGCCAAAGCCGTTAACTTTGGTTTGATTTACGGTATGAGCGCTTTTGGACTTTCACGACAACTCGATATCACTCGCCAAGAAGCTGACCGCTATATCAAAGTATATTTCGACCGCTACCCCGGTGTGAAAGCCTATATGGAAAATGCTCGTAAGACAGCACATGATAAAGGCTACGTTGAAACTTTATTTGGTAGAAGACTTTATCTGCCGGAGATTCAAAGTCGCAACCATGCGCGCGTTAAAGCCGCCGAGCGTGCAGCTATCAATGCACCAATGCAAGGTACGGCTGCTGATCTGATTAAGATGGCCATGATAGAAGTCGACCACGCTTTAACAGCGCATAAGCTGCGCTCAAAACTTATCTTACAAGTACATGATGAACTCATACTTGAGGTACATATAGACGAATTAGATACGGTTAAAAAGCTTGTCGACACACATATGACTGATGTGGCAAAGCTTAAAGTGCCGATTCAAGTTTCAATTGGTGTTGCAGATAATTGGGAAGAAGCACACTGATTATCAATTTGGTTTGTCTTTCGCCTCATCTAATATAAGATTATCGTTTCCAAAGCGTTTTGCTATGACGAGCGCATGATCATCACCTGTGTCGTGCCAGAGTTGAATAGCTTCTAATTGTTTTATCAGCGGTTCATTTTTCGCAACTTCACGTATCCCATGCATGACATCCATCACTTTGATAAATTCAGCGCTGAGCAACGATAAGATATCGCCCTGTGATGTCGATTGCGCCGCAGAAAAATAGGCAGATTGGCCAATATCAACGAAGTAACTCAAATTAAGTGCAAAACGTTTTGCTCGACTAGGAAAGAGGCCTGAGAGAAATAAACATTTATCACCGACGGCGCGTAGTGCTTGAGAGCGCTCTTTATCACGCGATTGCAAACTCTCTAAGAATTCAATACCGAGAATGCTTGAAACAATATCAGGCTTTGTACAAAAACCATGAAGCAAGTAAACAAGGTAGTGTTCTAAGCTTTCACCTAATTCAATTCGACGGTACGCTTGTGCATCGACAACCAAAGCATGCCAAGGTGCTGTTTCGCCCGAGTGGACGATGAGTTTTGTCATATGCGATCCTCCTTAAAAGCTTAGGACCCCTATATGTTTAGAGCTCAAAAATGACAATTCGTTTACTACATCTTGATGATAATGCTGCAAAAGATGTACCATACACATAAAGCATAGCCTAAGCCTTTTAAGGCATTCTTAGCTCAATTATAAAAATGCATAAATCTCAAGCTACTATGGAATGAATATGACTTTGTATGACACAATCGCCGGTGTATTTACCCTGGCCGCCTTTTTTGCGTATTTAAACAATCGCTTAGTTAGATTACCCACAACAACAGCAATTATGGCCGGTGCGCTAGCCACCTCGCTCGTCATAATCCTTCTAGCAAAGCTTGGCTACCACGACTACTCATCACGGCTTATCTTCGTGATGAACCACCTCGATTTTCGTGCAGTGCTAATGCAAGGCATGCTTAGCTTCTTATTATTTGCGGGTGCTTTACGCATTGAGCTGAATCACCTGAAGGCGTGTAAGTGGGAGATTGCGACACTCGCCTTACCGGGAACAATTATTTCAACTTTCTTAATCGCGATACTTGTCTATTATCTTCTACCCTATTTAAATATTGAGTTGCCTTGGCTGTATTGTCTTTTCTTTGGTGCACTGATATCACCAACTGATCCAATTGCAGTGATGGCGCTCTTTAAGCAGTTAGGCGCCCCGATGAAGCTTGATATTACTGTCACCGGTGAATCACTTTTCAATGATGGTGTGGGTATTGTCATCTTCATCACACTTTATCAATTAGCCTTCAGTGGTGAGGCTGTAACACTTAAAAATGTCAGTCTGCTTTTCTTAAGAGAAACGGTAGGCGGTATTGCTTATGGGGTTGCACTTGGTGCGCTCGGACAATACCTCTTAAAGACAACCACGAATATTAAGGTTGCTATTCTTGTGACACTCGCGATGACCACTGCGGGCTACAGTCTTGCGAATATGCTGCATGTGTCAGGTCCTATTGCGATGGTCGTTGCCGGTATATTAGTAGGCAACAGATGCCCTATCTTGACTAGCTATGAGAGTTCACTCGGCAACTTTTGGGAAGTTATTGATGAACTGCTAAACGTTATCTTGTTTATGTTAATTGGATTCGAGATATTGGTATTAGAACATCAATTCCCACATCTTATCGCGGGCTTACTAAGTATTCCTATTGTTTTGTGTGTGCGCTACTTCACGGTATCAGTACCAATTATTTGGTTTATGCTAAAAGGTAAAAAGTACCCGCGCTTTTATCGTGCGATTCTAGTGTGGGGTGGTTTGCGTGGCGGGCTAGCGGTAGCACTCGCGCTATCGCTACCGGCAAGCACCTATCGCAATTTGATACTCATGATGACGTATGCAGTCGTGACGTTCGCTATCATCGTGCAAGGCCTAAGCATTAGACCACTCATCAAAAAAGCGACTGCGGCTTAAGCAGCCCTTGGCGGCTTCTTACCGCTTGGTCCGGACTTTTTTGCACCTGACTCCTTCGTCGTCGTTGGGCGTGGTTTGCTTGGACCACCACCGCGTGTCTCTGATTTCTGTTGACTCGTCTGCGTCAAATCAAGCAGCTCACGAATAGCAACGAACAACATAGTAAAACTTAACTTCGAACTGGTCTTGAGTTCTTCTAAAATGTAGCCCCAGCGTTGAATGAGGGGACTATATTTTTCTTGCCAAGATTCTAACACTTCATCGATACTTTGATTCGACTTTTTCATCGTTAATATAGCAGTTGTTAACTGACGTTGCTGCCAATCAAGATCATCACGCAACGCTTCGCGAGATAGCGATTCCCAATGAGTTTCAACTGGGAAGATGATGACTTGGGTACGAATCCAACTCAGATCAAGTATGCTGCCAAGTGAAAAGTACACATTTGCAATGTTTTCGATAGGCTCACCACACGCAGTGTTAGACTCAAGCAGATCGAGCGCTGATAACAAGGGGCGTGTTGAAGCGATACGCTGTGCGAGTGATTTAGACGCACCGAGTTCGACATATCGATTAATCATATCTTTGTAGTGTTCGCGATCGGTTCCTTTCAAAACATGAGGGATTTGATGAAAGAAATCTTCAATCCCAGGTTTGAATGCCTTCAACGTTGATTCAATATCAAGATGCATACGACGGTTACGCAAAATCCAGCGTGTTGAACGACGCATTAAGCGAATAAGTTGTAACATCATATTGTATTGTTCACTCGATGGGATTTTATAATCCAGGCTTTCAATTTCACGCCATGTGCTTTCAAGATCGTAAATCTCTCTTGCGATCGTATAGGCACGGACGATAGCAGAAACAGGTGCGCCCGTTTCATCTTGTAAGCGGTGCACAAAGGTAAAACCCATTTCATTAACAATACTATTACTTAGTCGCGTTGCAACAATTTCACGACGCAGACTGTGATCTTGCATTTGTTTAGCATACTTTTCACGTAATGGTTTCGGAAATGGTTCTTCTAAGAAACATGTTAAATACGGATCATCTGGAACATCGGTCTCTAAGATTTCGTATTTTAAATGCATCTTGGTATAAGCCATTAAGATTGCAATACCAGGTCTAAACAATCCTTTGCCACTTAGTTTACGCTCAGAAAGAGCAGCCTCATCAGGTAAGAACTCGAGTGTACGATCGATCTTACCCTTCTCTTCGAGATATTGAATATAACGTCTGTGCAATTCAATGTTTGATGAGGCTGTCATTGCTGCAAGGCTAATCGCTTGTGTTTGACGATAATTGTTACGAAGTACATCGTCAGCAACTTCATCAGTCATTTTCTCAAGTAGCGCTGAGCGTTGTTTTACGGTCATATCACCATCTTCGACGACTTTATTGAGTAAGATCTTGATGTTGACCTCATGGTCAGAACAATCTACACCGCCCGCATTATCAACGAAGTCTGTGTAGAGCAGACCACCTTGATACGCGTATTCAACACGCGCTAATTGTGTTAGACCGAGGTTACCACCCTCACCGACAACTTTTGCACGTAACTCTTTCGCATCGATACGAATAGCATCATTGGTTCTATCACCTACGTCTAAGTCCGATTCCGAAGTTGCTTTAACAAACGTCCCAATACCACCGTTCCAAAATAAATCAACGCGCGCTTTCAATGCGGCACGCAATAATTCATTGGGTACAATGAAGTCTTGGTCAAGATCTAAGAGCTGCTTAATCTCACGCGTCACTTGGATAGACTTGGCACTGCGTCGGAAGACCCCGCCACCTTTAGAAATAAGTTTTGGATTATAGTCAGCCCAGGTTGAACGCGGTAAGTTAAATAAACGCTGCCGTTCTTGAAAACTTGTTTCAGGATCGGGATCAGGGTCGATAAAGATATGCATGTGGTTAAAAGCTATAACAAGCTTAATTTGCTTCGAAAGCAACATACCATTACCGAAAACATCACCTGCCATATCACCGATACCGAGTACGGTAAATGGGTTTTCTTGTGTATTGTGACCTAGCTCGCGAAAGTGTCGTTTGACAGAGACCCAAGCACCGCGTGCGGTAATACCCATTTTTTTATGGTCATAACCGACAGAGCCCCCTGATGCAAAGGCATCACCCAACCAGAAACCGTATTGCTCAGCAATACCATTTGCGATATCGGAAAACGTTGCGGTACCCTTGTCAGCAGCAACGACCAAATAAGGATCATCGTCGTCGTAACGCACAACAAACTTAGGTGGTACAATTTTATTGTCGACCATGTTGTCTGTGATATCTAACAAGCCAGATATAAACTGCTTGTAGCAACAGATAGCCTCGTTCATTACTTCTTCACGCGTGCCATCGACAGGAAGGTGTTTCGGTACAAAACCACCTTTAGCACCCGAAGGTACAATAACGACGTTCTTCACGGCTTGTGCTTTCATAAGTCCTAACACTTCGGTGCGGAAATCTTCACGGCGATCAGACCAGCGCAAGCCACCACGTGCGACCTTACCTGTACGTAGATGTATCCCTTCAAAGCGTGGTGAATAGACGTAAATTTCAAACTTAGGTATAGGCAGCGGTAATTCAGGGATTTTAGCCGAATCGAGTTTGAAAGATAGATACGATTTTTTATCGTGGTAATACTGATAATAGTTTGTACGCAGTGTTGCTTGAATCAAGTCACAGTAGCGTCGTAAGATACGATCTTCATCAAGGTTAGCCACATTATCAAACTGAGTTGTGAGTGTTTGTAACGTTTTCTCAACATCTTGCGCAAGCTTAGCACCACTACGATTTTGGGCATCAGGATCAAAGCGAAGGCTAAAGAGCTTTACTAAGTTTGCTGTGATTTTTGGATGATTACAAACGGTCTCAGCAATGTAACTTTGACTAAATGTGAATGCAGCTTGGCGAAAGTATTTTGAGTAAGCTCGTAACATGCTTACTTCACGCCAGTTTAAACCAGCTCCAAGCACCAGTTGGTTCAGCTTATCGCTTTCTGCTTGTTGATACCAAATATTAGCGAACGCTTCTTGAAACGCCTCTCTAACCTTATCGACGTTGAGCTCAGCATCACCGCCACAATAAACCATACCAAAATCGTTGATAAGCGCTTGCGTGCCATCACGAAGTTGTACTTCATAGGGGTGTTCGTTAATTACTCTAAGCCCCATGTTCTCTAAGATCGGTATGACATCGGAGAGTGGCATCGATTTTTTTAATTGGTAAATCTTAAAGCGCAACATGCCGTTTACATCATTGAGCGGTCTAAAGAAGTGCATACCCATGTCTTCTTCTTCTTTCAATTGCTCAATATGTTTGATGTCATAAACAGCTGTGCGTGCGTTAAAATCTTCGCGGTAATACGCAGGAAAAGCATTCTCATAGCGTTGAAATAACTGCGAACCGCGTTCCTCACCAAAATAATCGGTCAATGCATCATTTAAATCATCATTCCACGTCCGACCCGTGGCAATAAGTTTTTGTTCCAACTCATCTAAGTCGGCTTCGACTAAATCATGAGGATCGGTACGTACCCAAAAGTGAATGCGTGCAAGCACTGAATCGGAAAAACGTGTCGAAAACGTTACCTCATGGCCATGAAACGCTTTCATCAAAATAAGCTGCATACGTTTACGCAGATCTGTATTGAAAATGTCGCGAGGCACATACACTAAACAAGAGACAAAGTTACCGAATACATCACGACGTGCTAACAAGCGAATGCGTCTGCGCTCTTGCAGATGGAAGATACCAAGTGCAATATTGAGCAAGTCTTTATTGGTACCTTGAAACAAGTCATCGCGAGGAAGCGTTTCAAGAATGTTTGCAAGCACTTTACTTGCGTGACTCTGCAACTGGCGTTTATCTTTCGAAATAAATGTTGACTGCTCCATCAACATTTTAACTTTGCGACGAAGCAGTGGAATTTGTTTTGTGTGTAGCGTGTATGCGACAGAAGTAAATAAGCCTAAGATTCTACGCTCACCAATAACCTCATTGTCTTTATTGATGCGCTTCACACCGATATAATCTAGGTGAACAGGTCTATGTACAGTTGATGGCTTACTTGTTTTTGTAATCGTTAAAATTTGCGGTGACAAGAAAAGTGCTAAGCCTTCTGGGGTCATCGTATCTAGACGCAGTGATACGTGACTGTCTTTATCACCACGCAGCAAACCTAGTCCCGTGTCAGGAACAGCTTTTAAAACTTTCTTACCCTTCTCTTCGACCAAGTCGTAATCGCGGCAACCAAGAAAGGTGAAATTGTCGTCTTTCAACCATTTCATAAAATCGATAGCTTCGGATTTCTCTTCCGCATCGATAGGTGCTTTGCTCTTGGTCAATTCATCGATACAATCAGCAACTCGTTCACACATGGGTTGCCAATCTTCAACCGTAATACGGACATCAGCTAGAACTTGTTTAAGTCCTGCGGTAATATCTTCTAAAACCCCAGGCTCTGTTTGGCGAGTAACTTCGAAGTAAATGAGTGCTTCGACAGACGGCTCCTTGCCCTTAGGTGCCTGGTCGCCTAGAAACGCCGTTAATTTATCATTCTTATCGCGCTCCACATACGCTCCACCGGAGCTCACGATGAGGTGGGTTGTTAAATCATGTCTATCTAATTCGGAGCGAATAGAGTCCACTAAGAACGGCATATCATCAACAAGGACTTCAATAATGGTATGCGTTGATTGCCAACCGTGTTTTTCGTAACTTGGGTTGTACACACGGATCTTAGCTTCTTCAGACTTTCTCGTCTGCATAAAGCGCCACATGGATAACGCGGCACCGTACAAGTCATTAATATCATGCTCTGCCAAGTCTTCGTAAGCCACATTCGAGTAGAAGTGTTTAATGAACGAAACGATGTGTTTGCTCTTAGCGGAAGAGAGCTTCTTGGTCACCTCTACGACGATGTTCTCAATTATTTCTGAACTCCGTGAGTTCTCCTGGTAGTTCATGATATCCCTCACATAATTATGTTAGTATCAGCATGCCTGCAGGTGAGACTGTTTGCTATTCGGACAGCTTCACCTATGTTGTCGGCACAGAATCATCAAAAATAAGAGCAATTTATAACCAATACAATGCGCTATTACCCTATCAATTTTATGCCATTTAGGCTTTTTACACGAACATCTCTGTTCAAGTTTCGCGCATATCTGCCTGGAAATCTAAACTATGATGACAGATAATAAAATCTTGCTAAATTTTGCACCTATTCACCCATCTTGGCAACCACTTTTTAACGACTGTCTGGCCACTGTTTCACCAGAATACCTAGCTGAGCTTGAAACAAAAACCGACTGGCTACCTGGCAGGGACATGATATTTAATGCATTTTCTAAGCCACTACCTGAGACAAAGATGATTTTATTTGGTGAATCACCTTACCCCCGAGCAAGCTCGGCAAACGGCTATGCCTTCTGGGATAGTGCAGTTGATGGTCTATGGAGCGAACAAGGCTTGAGCCGAGCCGTGAACCGCGCGACTTCGCTTAGAAACTTCATCAAAATGCTACTCGTAGCAGATGGCCTACTCTCACCACGAGACACCACCCAGCAAACCATCGCAAACCTCGCTAAAGATAACCTCGTTCAAGAGATTGATGAGCTATTTACCAATATGCTCGACGCAGGCTTCTTACTGCTCAATACAAGCCTCGTACTTAGCGACAAGCCTGTGCGCGTTGATGCCAAGGCGTGGCTCCCCTTCATGCACCAGTTACTCATTGGGCTAAAGGAGTACAACCCAGACCTGACGCTCATCCTGTTTGGTCAAATCGCAAAGAAACTGGCCGCCTTCCCGATTGAAAATTACAAGATATTTGCCTGCGAACACCCCTACAACGTATCCTTCATCACCAACGAAGACGTGATACAATTCTTCAAGCCATTCCACTTGCTCGAGACGAAATGATGACACAGCCCGAAGCCAATCCCGCAGAACTTGAAAAATTTGACGAACTCGCCAAAGACTGGTGGGATAAAAACGGTCCCTTGAAAACACTACACGCCATCAACGTCCCAAGACTATCCTTCATCAAGTCTCACACCGAGTTAGTAGATAAAGAAGTCTTAGACATTGGCTGTGGTGGCGGCATCTTAACAGAAGCCCTAGCACGCGAAGGCGCAAACACAACTGGCATCGATCTCGCAAAAAAGACTATCGACATAGCACGCAAGCATGCAAACAAAGAAAATCTTACGATTGATTACCAGGTCGTAAGCGCAGAATCATGGGCTAACGACAACGAAGCACGCTATGACGTCATCACCTGTATGGAGTTACTAGAACACGTCCCTGATCCCGAAAAGGTAATCACAACCATAGACACGCTATTAAAGCCTCAAGGTAAGGTTTTTCTATCAACCTTAAACCGCACTATCATGTCATTCCTACAAGCCATCGTCGGCGCGGAATACATCTTAAACATCATCCCAAGAGGCACCCACAGCTACCAACAATTCATCAAACCCGCCGAACTCGCCACGTGGTGTCGTGCACACAATTTAACGGTAAACGACATCCAAGGCCTAAACTACAACCCCGTCAACAACAACGCAAAACTCACAAAAAACATACATATCAACTATCTCATGTGCTGCCAAAAATAAACGTACTTCATTCTAATACGCCAGTGTGTGGAGGCTTGGATGTTTCTATTTTTGCTTATTGATTGTTTGTAATAAAATAATAAGATTAAAGGGCAATGATACGATTTCGACCTGTAGCTTTCGCCTCATACAATGCAGCATCAGCACGGCCAAAAATATTCTCAGGTGTATCGTCATCACGAAACTCAGTCACTCCAAATGACATCGTAATTTTAACTGGCTCCCCTCGAAAGTGAAATTGCCCACCTTCAATCGTCTTTCTAATTTTTTCAGCGATATCTTTTGCAGCAGAGACTGAAGTTTTCTCAAGTATCATAACAAACTCTTCACCGCCGTAACGAGCGACAAAGTCAACCTCACGAACTGACTCATTAAGCATGCGACCAATCACTGTTAAGACTTTGTCACCTGCCAAATGTCCGTAGTTATCGTTGATGCGTTTGAAGCTATCTATATCACAAACGATAAGTGATACACTTTCGTGGTAACGACGCCATCTTGCGAAGGCATCTAACATACGATCGTCATAAGCTTTACGATTAGCAAGACCTGTTAATGAATCACGCTGGGCCATTTGACGTTGCTTAACAATATCTTCGTGTAGCTCATTTGTAGCATGCTCAGTCTCTTTTAATTTTTCTTCTAATGATTCGATTTTCTCTAATGAAGCTGAAATACGCTCGTCTTCAAGTTTGCGAAAGTCATCTACGCTTTTAACGATTTCAGTTAAACCATCTTGCAATGAAATAACAAGCGTATCAACACTTCTCGCTTCCTTAGCACTCTCACGGATAATATTTACTTCACGATGAATTGACGCTTCTAGACGGGCGCTGTTTTCAAGTGATTGTTTCTCACCATCACTACTCGATGTTAGAAACGTTTGAACATCATGTAATCTTGAGTTTAATTCTTCTAAATAATCTTCTAAACGTTGTTGTTCGTAGTTATAAATATCTGTAACCAGTTGACTGATCTGCTCGACGACAGAAGAAAGGTCGAAAAAAGTAAAACCTCGAGCCAAGCACTGTTGTATGTCTTGAATGCGCTGGCTGAATATTTCGGGCGATGCCAGGTGATCAATCAGTGATTTGAAATGACCTAGTATAGTAAAAGGGATAGGCTCATCTAACCAACTCTTATCGTCTTTACTGATAAGTTTATCGAGAAAACCTTCTTGCTTTTTAGGCTTCAGATTTGTTGGTTTTGGAAGTTTCGATTGCTTTTGGAAACCAATACTACCACCGTGCACGGCTGTGATAAATTCATCAAAAATATCAGCATACACTTTGATAAATTGGCCGTAATCTTTATTCTCTTTACTTACTTCTTTATCTAATTTTTGCTTGAATGACTTAACTTTTTCCTTTAAGTTCTCAGGAAGCTGCAGGCTTGTCATAGGCTCAATGAGCTGTTTTATTTGAGTTGTAATCGCCTGATTTCTACTTGCTTTTATATCGTCAAACTGCAGTAAGGTTGCTGAGATATTCTCTATAAGGTCATTTAATGCTTGATGATCAACATCACGATGGATTTGCTTACGTAGTGTCTTAAGTTGTTCATCTAGTTTAGGGTCGACACCATCACCGATAACGCTAAGACGAGAGATTGCATGACGCAATTGATGCATCATCGTCGTATAATATTCTTCGCGCTCTTCTATAACTGACTGACTTTTATGAAATTTGTCTTTCCATTGTTCAGCGTCATTATGCTCAAAAGTATCCACGCACCGTTCTCCCTACGGATTTGATTAACCAAGTCTATCAGGGTAGTTGTCGACTTTAGGCAGGAATTCTTAAGGGTTAATAATGAGCCTATTAATAGTCAACTATACTTACTATATGCCGATATGAAAAACGTAGGGTAAAACTACGGTTAGGAGTTAGTCATGGTGGACGATATACTTGGAGCGTACCAGAATAGATACCAATTACACCAGCAAGAGGTGTTATCGCTACAAGACTATTTGAATATCTGTAAAGATGATCCTATCGCATATGCAAATCCAGCAGAGCGCTTGCTGCTTGCGATAGGCGAACCAGAACTAATCGATACGAGTACCCACCCTAAACTTAGCAGAATTTTTGCAAATAAAATCATAAAGCACTACCCCGTGTTTGACGAATTCTATGGCTTAGAAGACCCTATCGAGCAAATCGTGGGCTTTCTCAAGCACTCAGCGCAAGGTCTTGAAGAAGTTAAACAAGTACTATACCTATTAGGACCTGTCGGTGGTGGTAAATCCTCACTTGCTGAAAAACTCAAAGACCTAATGGAGAATGTACCATTCTATGCGTTGAAAGACTCACCCGTATTCGAGTCTCCCCTTTGCCTCTTCTCATATAGTGAAGATGGCCCTATTTTAGAAGAGAAGTACAACATTCCGAGACGTCATACCCGTTACATCATGTCACCTTGGGCTGTTAAGCGCCTAAAAGAATATGAAGGTGATATAAGTCGCTTTGAAGTCGTAAAAATATACCCATCACGACTCCATCAGGTCGCAATTGCAAAAACAGAGCCTGGAGATGAGAACAACCAAGATATTTCATCGCTAGTGGGTAAGGTTGATATACGAAAGCTGGAAGCCTATGCGCAAGACGACCCAGATGCCTACAGTTACTCCGGTGGTTTATGTCGTGGTAACCGTGGTTTACTTGAATTTGTCGAAATGTTTAAAGCACCGATTAAAGTATTACACCCTTTGCTAACTGCTACACAAGAAGGTAACTATAACGCAACAGAAGGCCTATCATCATTGCCGTTCGAAGGCATTATCTTAGCGCACTCTAATGAATCAGAGTGGCAGTCATTCCGTAATAACCGCAACAATGAAGCGTTTATTGATCGTATTAATATCATCAAAGTGCCCTATTGCTTGCGCGTCGATGAAGAAGTTAAGATTTATGATAAGCTCATTCATGAGAGTTCACTGAAAGATGCGCCCTGCGCACCCGGCACCTTGAAAATGCTTGCTCGCTTCAGTGTACTAACACGACTCAAAGAACCCGAAAATTCAAGCATCTACTCAAAAATGCGTATCTATAATGGTGAGAACTTAAAAGATACTGATCCAAAAGCAAAATCGTATCAGGAGTATCGTGACTATGCAGGTATTGATGAAGGCATGAGCGGATTGTCAACACGCTTTGCCTTCAAGATATTGTCTAAGGTTTTTAACTTCGACCATTCAGAGGTGGCTGCAAACCCCGTACATCTACTCTATGTGCTCGAAAAACAAATCGAACAAGAACAGTTCCCACAAGAAACCCATGATAAATACATTGCCTTTTTAAAAGAACACTTAACACCGAACTATATAGACTTCATCGGTAAAGAAATTCAAAAAGCTTACCTCGAGTCATATACAGAGTACGGCCAAAACATATTCGATCGCTATGTGACATTCGCTGATTTTTGGATTCAGGATCAAGATTATCGCGAAGCTGATACAGGCGAAATCTATGATCGCGCAGCACTCAATGAAGAACTCGAGAAAATTGAGAAGCCAGCTGGCATTAGTAATCCCAAAGATTTTAGAAACGAAGTGGTTAATTTCGTTTTACGAGCTCGTGCTAACAACCAAGGTAAGAACCCTGTGTGGAGTAGCTACGAGAAATTACGCAGTGTCATTGAAAAGAAAATTTTCTCTAACACGGAAGATTTATTACCTGTTATATCATTCAATGCTAAAGGGTCATCGGAAGATAGCAAGAAACATCAAGAGTTTGTTGAACGCATGCAAACTAAAGGCTACACCGCGAAACAAGTACGTCTCTTATCAGAGTGGTATTTAAGGGTAAGGAAATCACAGTCATAAAAGGCGGTGTACTATGACCCAAATTATCGACCGACGTAAAAATGGGCAGAACCGCAGCGCAGTCAACCGACAACGCTTTATCCGCCGTTATAAACAAAAAATCAAACACGCTGTTAGCGAAGCAATCAAAAAGCGTAGCATATCAGACATAGAGAAAGGCGAACTCGTCCACATCCCTGCCCGTGATATCGAAGAAGTCGTGTTTAGTCATAGCCTGTCAGGTGAGCGCGAGCTCGTCTTGCCTGGCAATGAAGAATACGTCAAAGGCGATAGACTAAAACGCCCCGATCAGGCGGCGAGCCAAAAAGGCCAAGGTAATAAGGCTAGTGCGAGCGGAGAAGGCATTGATGACTTCGTTTTTGAACTATCACGCGAAGAGTTTCTTGATCTGTATTTTGACGATCTTGAATTGCCAGACCTTGTTAAAAAACAACTTGCCGAACTCGAAGATGAGAAACATGTCCGCGCTGGGTATAGCGTCACTGGCGTACCCACTAACATTAATATCCGCCGTTCGATGCGTCAAGCGATAGCAAGGCGCAAAGCGCTAAGTGGCCAATATAAGAAAAGACTAGCAGCACTCCAGGAAAGCCTCCATCAGGAAAAGCGCAAGACATCACCTGATGAGCAAGTCATCACTGATATCGAGGAGAAAATCGCTGGTATTAAACGCCGCATAGATAACATCCCTTTTATTGATGATATCGATATACGTTATAACCAGTGTGTACCAAGACCAGGACCTAGCTCACAAGCAGTTATGTTTTGCATTATGGATGTCTCTGGTTCAATGGATGAAACAAAGAAAGATATCGCAAAACGCTTCTTTATATTGCTGTATTTATTCTTAAAGCGGGTTTATAAAAATATCGATATTGTCTTTATCCGTCATCATACGTCTGCCAAAGAAGTCGATGAAGAAGAATTCTTTTATTCGCGAGAAACAGGCGGCACTGTTGTTTCAAGTGCATTAAGTTTGCTAAATAAAATCATACAAGAGCGTTACAGCGATCAGAAATACAATATCTACGCTGCACAAGCGTCTGATGGTGATAACTGGAATGCGGATTCACCACGTTGCCAGCAAATTTTAAACGACCTCGTGATGCCCTACATGCAATATTTCGCATATGTCGAAATTATGCCGAGGCATCATCAGAGTTTATGGGATGCATATCAAATCATACAATCACAACATGAACATTTTGCGATGCAGCACATTACGAGTATTACGGATATATATCCTGTATTCAGGGACTTATTTAAGAGGCAGGGTTAACGATGAATAAGCCATTATCGACAGGCCCCGAATGGACAATTGAACTCATACAAACCTACGACAAGGTTATTGGTGAGATTGCAGCTGAGTTTGGCTTAGATACCTTCCCCAATCAAATTGAAATTATCTCCTCGCAACAAATGATTGACGCCTGTGCGATGATAGGCTTACCGATCGGTTATCACCACTGGTCTTTTGGCAAACATTTTTCCGATATGGAGAAAAGTTATAGACGCGGCCACATGGGGCTCGCGTATGAGATTGTTATTAACGCAAACCCTTGTATTGCCTATTTGATGGAAGAAAACTCGATGGCCATGCAGGCGCTGGTCATTGCTCACGCTTGTTACGGTCATAACGCATTTTTTAAAAATAATTATTTATTTAAACTCTGGACAACGCCTGATGCGATTATAGATTACATGGTATTTGCTAAACATTATATTGCAGAGTGTGAGCAGAAATATGGCATCGATGCTGTTGAGCAGACGATAGACGCTTGTCACGCGTTAATGAGCCACGGTGTCAATAGATACAAACACCCGCCTAAACTATCGTTACAAGAAGAAAAAATTCGCCAACGCAATCGGGAGAAATATCTTCAGTCGCAAGTTAACGATTTATGGCGCACAATCCCAACACCTGAGCCAAGTCAGACAGATGCAAACGTGGCCCATTTCCCAGAAGAGCCACAAGAAAATATTCTCTACTTTCTCGAAAAAAACTCACCGACCATTTCAACCTGGCAGCGTGAAGTGATTCGTATTGTTCGCAAAATCGCGCAATATTTTTATCCCCAGCGCCAGACCAAGGTCATGAACGAAGGTTTTGCCTGTTTCTGGCATTACATACTGATTAATACGCTTTATGACCGTGGTTATGTTACAGATGAGTTCCTACTTGAAGTATTACATCATCATACGAATGTTATTGCCCAGCTACCTTGCCAACACCCTGGCTTTAGCGGTCTAAATCCATATACACTCGGCTATCACATGTGGCAAGACATCAAGCGGATTGCCGAAGAGCCTACCGCAGAAGATAGGCAATGGTTTCCTGAAATAGCAGGCCATGATTGGAAACAAGCGATATTCTTTGCGATGGAGAATTTTAAAGATGAGAGCTTCATCGCTCAATACTTATCGCCAAAGCTTATTCGTGACTTACGTTTATTTACGCTTTTAGATGATGATAAAGAGTCGGATCTTATCATCACAGCAATCCATGACGAACACGGTTACAAATACATTCGCGAATCGCTTTCCAATCAATACAACATTGGCTATACCGATCCCAGCATTGAAGTCTATCACGTTGATGTTAGAGGCAACCGTACACTGTTCCTACGCCACAACCAAGTCAAACGCCGCAGGCTTGATAAAAGCGTAGAAGAAGTATTAAAACACTTAAGACTACTGTGGGGTTTTCCTGTGGTCATCGAATCGTTTGATGATCAAGGAAAACTTGTTGAAACGTTTAAGTGTCCTTAAACAATAATCAACACGCCGATTTTAATTCAGCCGTAAACTTGTCAACTTTTGTAAGTGCAGCTTCTTTAGATTCACTTGCTTCTGCGATTGCTTTAACAAGCGCGCTACCGACCACAACGCCGTCGGCCGCAACACCGAGTTTGGCAACCGCAGCCTTATCTTTAATACCAAAACCGACAACGACAGGTAAATCTGTCATCTGCTTAATAATGTTTATCTTGTTAGCTACATCATCAGGGTTTAGCGTATTCGAACCCGTCACACCTTTAAGTGATACGAAATAGATAAAACCACGTCCAAGACTACAGATGGTCTTTAAGCGTTCATCCGATGTTGTCTGAGAGACGAGAAAGATAGGTGCGAGTTGGTGAGCCTCTAGCGCGTCACAATAAGCCTTCGCTTCTTCGACAGGGAGATCAACCATCAAGACACCATCAGCCCCACTCTCGCTCGCTGCCTTAGCAAACACTTCATAACCCATTACTTCAACTGGGTTCAAGTATCCCATTAAGACGATAGGCGTTGTTTTATTGTTCTTACGAAATTGGCGCACACACGCAAACACATCTTGTGTTGTCACCTTGTTGGCAAGTGCGCGTTCCATTGCTCGCTGAATAACAGGCCCCTCAGCCATAGGTTCAGAAAAAGGGATACCAATTTCGATGATGTCAGCACCACTTGTGACACATTGCTCCATGATATCAACCGTCCAATCTAAGTGGGGGTCACCTGCAGTTAAATACATAATAAGTGATGTCTTACTATCGTTAGTAAACTGTTGTGCAATTCGATTAGTCACCTGCAACTCCTTCTTCTGCCATTACCGTTGCCATATCTTTATCCCCACGTCCCGAAAGATTGACAACGATCACTTTATCACGACTCATCTCACGGCTAAGTTTTTTGGCATAGGCAATGGCATGACTTGACTCAAGCGCAGGGATAATTCCCTCAAGCCGCGCTAATTCGTGAAAGGCGCTCAGTGCTTCACCGTCATCAATCGCCACATATTGCGCGCGTTCTAAATCTTTAAGTAGCGCGTGTTCGGGACCAACACCCGGGTAGTCTAGACCTGCAGAAATAGAATGTGTCGCTTGAATTTGGCCAGCTTCATCTGACATCACATAGGTTCTATTACCATGTAGTACACCAACTTTACCAACCGACAAGGGCGCAGCGTGTCTGCCGCTCACAACACCGTCACCACCCGCTTCAACGCCTATGAGCTTAACAGCTTCATCATCTATAAACGGGTAAAAGATTCCCATCGCATTCGATCCACCACCAACACAAGCAACCACAGCATCGGGCAATCTATTAATCTTTTCTAGCGTTTGCCTGCGAGTTTCCTCTCCAATCACAGCTTGGAAATCACGTACTAACATAGGATACGGATGCGGGCCTGCAACTGTACCAATAATATAAAATGTATCATCAACGTTATTGACCCAGTCACGCAGTGCTTCATTCAACGCATCTTTCAATGTTTTTGATCCGGCTGATACACTACGAACTTCTGCGCCTAGTAATTTCATACGATATACATTCGGCGCTTGTCTGCGAATATCTTCTTCTCCCATGTAGACAACACATGACAAACCTAAGCGCGCAGCAATCGTTGCAGAAGCAACACCATGTTGACCGGCGCCAGTCTCTGCAATGATACGACGCTTACCAAGCTTTTGTGCAAGCAATGCTTGACCAACTGTATTATTAATCTTGTGCGCACCCGTATGATTCAAATCTTCACGTTTTAGATAGATCTGTGCCCCACCCCAAGTGGTTGTTAGACGCTCGGCGAAATAAAGCGGCGTCGGCCTACCAACGTAATCACGCAATAAATCTTGAAACGTTTTTTTAAATGCATCGTCATCACGGAAGCGTGAATACGCCGCCTCCAAATCATCTAAGGCCTTAACTAGGGTTTCAGCAACAAAACGTCCGCCGTAAGGTCCGAAGTGGCCATGTTCATCAGGAAACTTATACACTAAATGCTCTCCACTGCTTTAATGAATGCGGCAAGCTTTGTCTGTGATTTTTTCCCAGCTTGCTCTTCAACACCACTACATACATCGATACCGTAGGGCTCAATACACCGAATCGCTTCGGCAACATTATCAGCATTCAAACCACCCGCAACCATGATGGGTTTAGAACACGTAGCTGGTATCTTTGTCCAATCAAACGCTCTACCCTCGCCACCAAACTCAACGACATGTGTATCAAGTAAAAAACCTTGTGCGCTCTTATGCGTTGCACATGCCGAACGAATGTCCGTATCGTGTTTAACACGAATAACCTTTATATAAGGGTAGCGGTAACTTTCACATAGCGCCTCAGATTCATCACCATGACACTGTAAGACAGACAACGGTACCTCATTAACAATAGCTGCAACTTCAGACGCGCTCGCATTGACAACTACACCTACGGTTGCAACCCAAGGTGGTAGTGCGGAAACAATGTCGCGCGCAGCGCCTATACTAATCGCGCGTTTACTCTTTTTATAGAAGATAAAACCAAGGGCATGTGCGCCAAAGCGGACCGCCAGTTTGGCATCATCTAATGACGTGATGCCGCATACTTTAATGCGCGGTCGAGTCGGCATCAACGCGTACTCCCTGCTGCGAGTAGCGGACCATTTTCATCATATGGCAAATCGTACTGCTCGGGGTAACGCACAGCAAGCAGATACAAACCATAGGGAGGCGCTGTCTCAGCAGCAGCGGCCCTATCTTTGGCTTCCAAAACATCAATAATCCACTCAACATCTTGTCTGCCACCACCGACAGTCATAAGCGTTCCAACGATATTACGCACCATGTGGTGCAGGAATGCGTTAGCGATAACATCGACGATAATCAACTTACCTTGGCGTTTCACACTGATTTTTTCAAGATGACGGTGAACAGAGTGTGATTGGCACTGCACCGAGCGGAACGATGAAAAGTCGTGTTCGCCGACCAAGTGCTGAGCTGCCTCGTGCATCATGTCAGCATCTAGGTCAAAATAGTGCCATGTTACGTGGCCTCTCAACACACTGGGTCTTACCGCATCATTGACGATAATATAGCGGTAGTGGCGGGCAAGTGCGCTTTTCCTGGCGTGGAATTCGTCATCGACTTCACGCGACCATGTGACAGATACATCTTTAGGTAACAAGGCATTTGTACCGAAAATCCAGGCCTTCTCAGAGCGTTCACTGTGGGTGTCAAAGTGGATCACCTGTCCCAAGCCATGGACACCTGTATCGGTGCGGCCCGCACAATAGACTTTAACCCCCTCTTCATTAGCAATCGAGCTTAAAGCCCGCTCTAACTCCCCCTGCGCCGTACGCAAGCCCGGCTGGCGCTGCCAACCGTGGAAAGCGCTGCCATCATACTCAACCCCTAGTGCGATTCTCACAAGTAACCTCAAATCATCGGGTATAACAAACAATATACCTTTATAAGGTATTAGCATATGGGTGGTCAAGTAATCTCATTAGAATGCGAAATGCGCTCTAACACTGTTCCCACAGGCGCTTTGCTTCGCTGATTTGGTGCGGATCACCTTGTTTGATGACATCATCGAGTAGGCATTTAGCGCGCGGCTTATCGCCCATGTTGAGATAAGCCGTCGCAAGGTCAAGCTTAGTAGAAGGCACATCTTCACCGGATACTGCGGCAATATCTTGCGCGCTAGGATTTGGCCCACTTTTCGAGCCTTTACTTTTGACAAAGACTTCTTCCTTGTTGAAGAAAGCTGAAGCCTGAATCTGTGCCCTACGTTTGCGCTTATCCCATAATACAGAGAAGATAAGCAGCAAGAGAATACTTAGGGCAATAACGAACGTAAAAAATATCGGATCAGTTTGCACGTCTTCCTTCCACCTTCAAAGCAGCTAAGCGCTGCTTACGTTGTACCTTCAACCACGCCAGATTTTGCTTATCAAGCGTTTCTATCGCATTGTGTTTACTCGTACGTTTAATATCGTTCAGCGTGGGCACCTTGAGCATAATACCATGGCGTAAGCCGTTGATGTTATTGTGACGAAAAGCCAGTGGATTTTTCTTCATAATCGCAACAGCTACCTGGCCAATAGACACATTCCTGTTTGGACGCAGATCGGATGCGATTTTTCATAACGTTGCTTTCTCAGCAACAGGCCCGTAGGTACGCTTAGTCTTCTTAAGAATACCTGAGCCAGATGTTGTTGTGGGTTTCTTCGCAGCTGGCATCGCAATAGGCTTGATTGCTGTCGCCGCAACAACCTTATTGTTTACCTTAGCAAGTGGCTTAGTTGTTGTTGTCGCAGGCTTAGTGCTCGCAACAGTCTTGGTTGTCTTAGTTGTCGGCGTCTTCTGGGTCGCAGTAGGCACTGCATCATTTTCTAAATCATCGAGAAGCGCATCAACTTCTTGGTAAAACGCGAGATCGTCATCTGCTGCGAATGAGTCTTTTTTAGCTGGCGCAGTGTTGGTAGCTGCCTTAGCAATCTTTTGCGCTGCAACGGTCGCGGTCGTCGTTGTGGCAGCAGTCGTCACCTTCTTAGCCGTTGAAGATGTCACTTTCGCGGCTGTTTTTACAGCGTTAGCTTTTGGTGTGTTGTGTACGCGGTAGTGCGGTGGATCGAGTAAGACTGTGTAGGTGCGGTAAAAATGACCTTTAGGCCAGGTTACTTCAAGTAAGAATTGCAACGAATGTAGCTTGATGCGTTCTTTAGATGTCACCACAATCGTAGGCACACCTCTGACGCGCTTAACGTTAAATTGTAAGCTGTTGAGCTCGTAAGGATAATCGATACCGAGGCGTTCGAACGCTTCATGAGATGCAACCTTCACGCGGATATCTGTAAGTGGCGTTCCCCTCAAAGCCATCAAGGGAATTTCCGCTTTGAGTGTCTGATTGAGGGCTGAGTGGGTTTTTAGAGGACCAAGTCTTAATGCGTGTCCCACGAGTGGTGTTGCTAATGCTAATCCTACTACACTGATACTTAGGAATTTGTATATCTTGTGTAACATTGGTCTCTCCTTGAGCTGTGTCTTTGCCAGCGTTACCCAGACGGTAAATGGAGTATACAAAAACACTTTTACGAATACTAGTGTTTAGTACACTAATTCCACATTACCCTTACCCACCACATCGAACAATGCGCGTAGTAACTCTTCATCGGGTGAGATACGGATCATATGGCCTGCAATAAGCATCACGCGGGCTTCAGGTGTTTGATAATGCATGGTAAGTGGACAGTCACCACGATGTTGCTTGCAGATAGCCTTGATCGTGTGAACCGCCTCTTTTTGCATGGTCTCGGCATGCCAGTGGAGATGGACCGCCTTAGCGAGGCGGGCTCTTGCATCAGTAAGCGACTCGATGCGTTCAACACGAAGCCTATATTGACCCGAGAAATTATCGAGACCCACCTCGCCTGTTACGATGATGAGTTGATCCTTAACGAGAAGTTCTCGAGCTTCGTTCATCGCATCGTTGAATAAAACAGCATCAGCGCTGATGTTATTATCCTCTATCGTCACAATCACTAAACGTGAGTTATTTTTAGTTTGAATGCGGCGTACGCTTGTAACCAACCCTGCCGTTGTCACCGTCTGACTAGGATGGCTACTTAGTTCATGTAAGCGACATGTCAGCATATGTTTGAGTTCAGATAGATACGTCTCTAGTGGGTGACCTGATAGGTAATGACCGAGGGTTGCTTTTTCGGCTTGCAAGCGTTGCAACTCTGTCCACGCGGGCACTTGTTCGAAGGTTGGTTTAGTCTCTGTTGTCATCGTGTCGGCAAACAAATCGTTTTGCCCCCTATCCGCGTCGCGCGCACGTTGCTCAGCATGGCGTTGCGCAGAATCAAGTGACGCCATCAGAACAGCACGTGATGGTCCTAAAGTGTCCATCGCACCACTTTGAATCAATGCTTCACAGACACGACGATTTACCTTGCGCAAATCTAAACGTTCACAGAACTCAAATAAATCTTTAAATTCGGCATCTGCGTCACGTTCTTTTATGATGAGTTCGACAGCTGATTCACCAACACCCTTAATAGCACCAAGCCCGTAGTTGATTGTCTTGTCGTCACGCAATGTGAATTGCCACGCACTATGGTTAACATCAGGTGGTAATATAGTTAAACCAAGTTTTTCACAATCACGAATAAGATTTACAACCTTATCCGTATTATCCATATCAGCTGATAATACCGCAGCCATGTAAGCTGCAGGATAATGGGATTTCAACCATGCTGTCTGATAGGAAATAAGCGCGTAAGCGGCACTATGAGATTTATTAAAGCCGTAGCCCGCAAATTTTTCCATTAAATCGAAAACGTATGTCGCAATAGCTGTGTCGATATCGTTTTCTTTCGCACCCTTTAAAAATATTTCACGCTGCTTAGCCATTTCCTCGGGCTTCTTCTTACCCATTGCACGGCGCAATAGATCGGCACCACCAAGACTATAGCCCGCCATGACTCTAGCGATTTGCATCACTTGTTCTTGGTATAGAATGACGCCGTAAGTCGGTCGTAAGATGGGCTCTAAACACGGATGCGCATACGCAACTTGTGCAAGTCCGTGTTTGCGCTCAATAAAATCATCGACCATACCGGACTGTAATGGTCCAGGTCTAAAGAGCGCTACAAGCGCAATGATATCTTCGAAACAGTCAGGCTTAAGACGTTTTATTAAATCTTTCATGCCACGTGATTCTAACTGGAAGACTGCAGTAGTTTGACACGCTTTGAGTAGTTTAAAGGTATGCTCATCATCAAGCGGGATCATCGTAATATCAATGTCTTTTTGCGTCGATTGCTTGATAATTTTTAACGCCCAATCGATGATTGTAAGTGTACGCAAACCTAGAAAGTCAAATTTGACGAGACCTATCGTTTCCACATCGTCTTTGTCGAACTGGCTCACCGCTTGCTCGGCATCAGGTTCACAGTACAGCGCTGTGAAATCGGTTAGCGGTGATGGTGCGATGACAACGCCACCGGCGTGTTTACCTGCATTACGCGTTAAACCTTCTAACTGTCTTGCAAGATCGATAAGAACTTTTACTTCTTCTTCGTTTTGATAACGCTCATTGAGCTCAACTTCAGCTTCAAGCGCTTTGTCGAGTGTCATACCAATTTCAAATGGGATCAACTTCGCGATTTTATCAACAAAACCATAAGGGTGGCCTAACACACGTCCCACATCGCGTACGACAGCTTTTGCGGCCATTGTACCGTAGGTAATAATTTGCGATACATTGTCACGACCGTAACGCGTCGCAACATATTCAATGACGCGGTCACGCCCCTCCATGCAAAAGTCGATATCAAAATCAGGCATGGAAACCCGCTCTGGGTTTAAGAAGCGCTCAAAGAGCAAGTCGTAATTTAGTGGATCGAGATCCGTAATTTGTAGTGCATATGCGACAAGTGAACCCGCGCCAGAGCCACGCCCTGGTCCAACGGGCACATCATGTGATTTCGCCCACTGAATAAAGTCTGCGACAATTAAAAAGTAACCCGCAAACCCCATACGCACGATGACATCAAGCTCAATGTCTAAGCGTGATGTGTAAGCCTCATCGATCTTTTCTGCATCTCCACCAGATGCGGCAACACGTGCTTTTAAACCTTCGCTTGCAAGCTTACGCAAATAACTTGCTTCATCCATGCCGCTTGGCACAGGAAAATAAGGCAAGAATGTTTTATCTAAGGTTATTTTTACGTTACATCGCTTAGCAATCTCAACGCTATTCGTTAACGCCTGCGGTATATCGCTAAAGCGTTGTTGCATTGTTTGTTGCGATTGGAGATATTGTGACTCATAGTAATCGCGTTTGCGTGAATCATCATTCAACACATCTCCACGATAAATACATACGCGCGCTTCGTGCGCTTCAAATTGTTCTTGGGTTATCATGCATACATCATTACACGCAACCAAAGGAATATCTTGCGAAAGTGCAAGTTCAGCTATTGCCTCTGCAGATAAAGCTTCTTGTGGTTTACCAACACGTTCGAGTTGTAAATAATAGCGATCACCAAAATGAGTTTTCCAAAACTGGCAAAGTTGATTTGCTTTCTCAAGATTGCCATTAATAATGGCTTTTGCAACATCACCTTCTATGCCACCTGATAGGATAATAAGCCCTTCGCTATATTCAGTAAGCCATGATTTTGTTACAAACGGCGTACCCTGACTCTGACCTTCGCGGTACGCCCGAGTTATCAGTTGGCGTAGATGTTTATAGCCTATTTCATTTTGACTTAGCGCGACACATAAACTCGTTTCTTCACCATCGAGAATTGCAAGCTCAGCACCAATGATAGGTTTGATACCATGCGCGATGGCCGCACGATAAAATTTAACCGCAGCAAAGATGTTCATGTGATCAGTTAAAGCCACAGCCGGCATGTTAAGTGTCACACATTGCTTAATGAGATCGCTTACTCGAACGAGACTGTCTTTCAGTGAGTATTCACTGCGGACGTGGAGATGAATGAAGGATGTTGTATCCCACATGTTAACAGCGACGCTGCAAGTTTGTCATCGTTAGAATTTTTGTCGCTATCTCTTCAATCGAGTAACGCGTTGAATCGATATAGGAAATATGTTCACGCGAAAACAAGCGCTCCACATGCGACAATTCTTTTTGGCACTGCTCTCGGCTCGCGTAACGACTACCCGGTCTGCGTTCACCACGAATTTGTGCCAAGCGATTTGCATCGATAGTAAGACCAAATAATTTCTCTTTGTAACTAAGTAAGTGTTCAGGCATACGTGCTGATGTTAAGTCATCTTCGGTAAAAGGATAATTCGCTGCAAAGATTCCGTATTGCAAGGCAAGGTAGAGACACGTTGGGGTTTTTCCCGAACGAGAAACACCTACGAGAATAACATCAGCCTTTTTGTAATTGTGTGTGCCCACGCCATCATCATTGGCGAGTGCAAAGTTAACCGCATCGATACGCAGCTTGTAACGCTCATAATCAATCACACCGTGCGAACGACCTACTGACGGTAAGCTTGTTTTACCGAGCGTCTCTTCGAGGTAAGGCACAAACGTACCGAAGAGATCGAACATGACAGCTTCGCTATCTTGTAGTATGTCACGTATTTCTGAGTCAACAAGCGTAGAGAAGATAAGCGGCTTGGTATTAAGCTCTTTTGCATCTTGGTCGATACGTTGGCGTAAAGTTTCCGCCTTTAGTCGGTTATCAATATACGGCATCGTTAACGCATCGTATTCCATTTCAAATTGACTAAGTAGGCTCTCACCTAACGCTTCTGCCGTTATCCCCGTACCATCCGAAACGTAATAAACTTTTAATGTCATTGGTTATTACTCACCCAAGCGTCAACGAAGATATTTACAGCGGTATCTTCGAGTTTTGATTTATCACTCATCATCGCCATTAAGCGCTGGACCGTATTTATATCAAAGTGCGATCGTAAATTTTTCTCACACTTCTCGATAAGCTTTGGTATACCCTCTTCGCGTCGCAGGCGATGTCCTATGGGGTATTCTATCAAGACTTCGTCGGTCTCGGTACCATCTTTGAACTTGATAGTAAGCGCGTTGGTAATCGCACGTTTCTCAGGATCAAAATAATCCTTGGTGAAAGATGGCTCTTCTGTAACCACCATCTTATCACGCAGTTGATCGATTCTCGGATCGCTCGCAACATCATCTTCGTAGTGCTTAGCCTCTAAATCACCGTAAATGAGTCCAATAGCTACCATATATTGTAAACAATGATCCCTATCAGCAGGGTTATACAATGGGCCCGTTTTGCTGATGATGCGTACTGCCGCATCTTGTGTGCGTATGTGTATCGACTCGATGTTATCGACATTATCTTTGACTTGTTCGTGTAAGATAACGGCCGCTTCAACCGCGGTTTGTGCATGAAACTCTGCGGGGAAAGATATCTTAAATAAAACGTTTTCCATCACATAACTTTCGTAATCACGCTGAAACGTAAACGGCTTACCTTTGAACAATACATCATAGAAACCCCACGTTTTTGCACTGAGTGCGCTCGGGTATCCCATCTCACCGGTCATAGCAATAAGTACTAAGCGTACTGCCCGGCTCGTCGCATCACCAGCTGCCCAGGATTTTCGCGACCCGGCATTCGGTGCGTGACGATACGTACGTAAACTCTGGCCATCAACGAATGCGAGTGATAAGGCGTTCTGTGCTTGCTCGCGGCTAGCGCCCATTATTTTCGCGGCGACTGCTGTGCTCGCCACTTTGACGAGTATGACGTGGTCAAGCCCTACGCTGTTGAAGCTATTTTCAAGCGCGAGAACGCCTTGAATTTCGTGCGCTTTTACCATCATGGTTAATACATCATGCATTGTCAGTGGCGCTTCACCCTGTTTGACGCGCGCACGCGAGATGTAATCACTACAGGCAAGAATAGCCCCGAGGTTATCTGAAGGATGGCCCCACTCAGCCGCAAGCCATGTGTCATTAAAATCTAACCAACGCACGAGTGTGCCTATATCAAACGCAGCCTGTACAGGATCGCATTGATAATCTAAACCAGGAATTCTCGCGCCACCTGTGATCGTGATCCCTGGCACGAGTGGACCTAGCAGCTTACGACACGCATCAAAATTCAGTGCCAACATGGCGCAGCCAAGCGTATCCATCAAACAATAACGAGCGGTTTCAAAGGCCAAGCCACTCGTTATCGGTGTTTCATAGACGTAATCGATAATATCAGTGATCACTTTATCAAAATCGGGACGGACATTACTGTCGCTTTGACTAACAGACATGGGTACTCCTTGTTGTGCTTATAGTACTTAAGGTAATAGATGAATAGACAGCTTGGGCGTTACGCTTCTAGCGGAGCTTGCTCCACCTTGCGGGCCTTGAGCAAAGGCTCATCATCTTCGGCAATGTGCCTACCGTGCGTTTCTTCGAGGAAGAATACGCTAATAATGGTAGCGATTGCAAAGCATAATGGGATGATGAAAAGAGATTTTTGATACGCAGTCACAGAGTAAAGTGGAACACCATTGGCCTGGTATGCGCCATTCCAGAAGAAATGGATAAGTAAGCCCACGAGTGGATGGAAAACAGCTCCGCCAGCAACCACCATCATGTTGTTTAAACCAAATGCCGTGCCGACATTTCTTTCCTTATTAATATCGCGAATAAGCGCAAAGCTTACCGTCTGTCCCGCGCCTGCTAAGCCAAACAAGAACATGATGATGAACATCGAACTCGTTGGGATGTTTGGCACGTAAAGCACAATAACCGATACCACCATGCCGATGACGGCAGGAACAGCCATCGGTAAAATGCGCGTTGCGAAGCGATCGGACCACCAGCCAAAGAATGCACTACCAAAACCAACCCCAAGCCAGATCATAGAAATCATATTCGTCGCTTGCGATGTATCAAATTGATAAAGTTTTTCGAAGAAAACGACACCCCACATAGCTGGGAAAATGACAAACGGTGCCCAAATGAAATAGGCGTAGATAACGGTTAGCCAAGTTTGGCGACTCTGAAAAACTTCACGCAAACGCATCATGATGTCTGCAAACGTTTGGTCATGTTCGTTTTGCTCATGGCTTCGATCAAAATCAGCCGGGTAATCTCTGACAACCAGCCAAACCCCTACAGCGAGTGCAACACCAAGACACGCGACAATGAAGATAGCAGAACGCCAACCATATGTATCGATCGCATGAGCAAGCGGCGTACCACCACCGATAGCACCCACAGAACTTAAAAACTGTGCCGTACCGGCAAGCAAGGCAAATTGTTTAACAGGGAACCAGCGCGCGATGAGAACAAGCACACCAACAAAGGAACACCCTGCTCCAAAACCCATCAAAAATCGTGAAAAATCTGCCCAGAATAAGTTGCTTGTCATTGAAAAGAAGAAAGCACCAGTGACACAAATACCGATGGCGGCTGTTAACACGCGCCGAGGCCCGAACCGGTCATACATTAAGCCACCGACGAGCTGCATTGGCATGTAGGCCCAATAAAAGAAGCTCGCGAGTAAACCTAGACCTGCTGAGTCAGTGTGGAATTCTTGCATGAGTATATTCGTCATAACACTGGGCGAAACTTGTACTAACCATTCGTAAAGATAGAAGAGCGATGCGAGGATAAACACGCCGTATGCTGTATAAGAACCCATCTTTGCTGGGGATACTGAACGAATACTACTCAAAATCACACCTTTTTTGTCACAGTATTGTCACATTAAACCATTTTTGATGTATCTTGACAAGCGGCTAGATTGATTCGAAAAAGAAACCAAATGCATGCCTATGTTTTTTATGGATAAATAATGAAATAATTAGTGTGGCTTGTCATATGGTGAGGCAAATACTAGCGATTATTTAGTCGGTATTGAGGACTCGCCCGGGGGAGCTTCGGAATCCCCATCATGGCGCTGACGGGCCTCCACTGGCTTTTTCACGTCGACTGATGGTTGAGGGTCTTGATAGAGGCTTCGAGCGAACTCTGCCACTAAATCTTTACGCTCGCACTGTTCGTAACGTTGATCCATCTTTGCCAACAAATCTGCAAACTTTTGACTCACTTCATCTGCAGTAAGACGCTGTGATGGATCGAACTGCAACATACCGAGAAGGATGTCACTTATCTCACGGCGTGTATCTACATCACCTATCGAAGCCTCTATTGTCCGCGTAATGTTTAGTTGCTTGGGTGTACAGGGCCTCTTCCAGTAACCTAAATTTCGATGCGCGAGTGTCGACCATATCGTAACGCCAAGCGAATATACATCAGCTTTACTTGTAATAGTATTTTCAGCATGCACTTCTGGCGCCATGAAATAAGGTGACCCAGCTTTCGCCTGTGCATGTCTCGTTCCTTCTTCAGCAGCAAGACCAAAGTCACAAAACTTAACTTGCCCAGCCTCTGGGTTGACAATAATGTTCGGGCCTTTGATATCTTTGTGGATGACCTCATGGGCGTGTATGCGTTGTAACTCTTGGGCCATATCACGAAACATGGCAACAAAATCGCGCGCGGTATAATCGCGTGATGTCGCGTGGGTTCGATGTTTGGCAAATTGCTCACCTGCAAAGTATTCGCTAATCGAATAAACTACATCGTTCCAGACAACGAGTTGGCGCGTTTTATGGCCTAATTTCTCAGAGTACGTGTGTTCATGGATTAAGAGACTAAACCAGCTTTTGAGTGACTGAGATTTCTTGCGCTTTTGCTTTTTAACAATTTTCGCATGCTTAGCTTGTTGTTGTTTAAAATGTCCATTGCCATCGGGAACCCATTTTACTGTGCTCTTTGATACTTCGCCATAGGCCCCAGCCCCTAACGTCTCACCAATGACGCGAAAACTGTGTGCAGTCTCATCTGTAAGTTCTTTACTCGAACGACGATCAGCTTTTATTAAACTATCCGTTAACATAACCCGAATAGACTTGGTTGGATCGTCGGGATCTTGGATAGTGTGGATTGTGTGGCGACTTATGACGAGATCATCTTGATATTTTCTAAGTAAATTATCCATAATCCCGTTGTACTTCTCTATCTGTCGCTTGTCCTCAGCACTTTTATAGTAATCGCTTTGCGGTCTTATGAATTTCGGATCGATCATTACTATAACGGCGTTACTGCCAGCATAGCCTTTTTCACTGAGCGATTTACCATAAAGTTTTTGCAGTGACAAACGCTTAAAGGATTTACCCGACCGCAAAATAGCTTTAAGTGTTGAGACACCCTTTTTTGCCACTCTAGATGCTAGCGTTTTCTTTACGGGTTTTCTCGCTTGTTTTTTTTGAGCCTTCGCTTTCTTAACTTTTTTGGGCTCAGCTTTGGCTTGTTTCAACATGCGCTTCGAAACACGATAACTACCAGCTTGCTCAAGACCTTCGAGATTCAAATCTGCATGGGCTTTTATTTCTCGAAAATACCCAAAGTCATCAAACGATGTCTCTTTTTCTTCTGCAGTATATTTTTTCATATCCGCATCAGCAATTGCATATACGCCATCTACGTCATCAGTAACGTAGTAACTAAACGTTGTATTGCCTTTAAAATAATCGGGGTTACTCCTCACCACAAGCTCCACTAAATCCTTTGGCTTGATCATTTTTTCATCGTAATAACAAACAAAGTAGGGATTATCTTTGGCAGCTGTCGGTATAATGAGTCGCTTAGGTCTTGGTTTTTGCGATTTAATCGTATCATCATGCATGTCTTGCATAACGTCTTCATATACGCTTTCTCGCAACTCTTCGATATCTGATCCTGATTCATCACCACTTTCACTCGGGCTTTCTACTGCCGGCAGTTTATCTCCTCTGCGGAGATATTCTTTTGTTTGCAATTGCTCTTCATGTGACTCTTCATAGAGCTTACCCATGTATTTGAGTAGTTGACTCAATACTCGCGTCGCATCCCTAGACGATATGCGTTTTTCAGGATCACTATCAAGCATCTTTGCAAGATGCTCAGCAATTAACTTACGCACTTCCTCATTATGTATTGCGGGCGGCTCACCATCTGCAAGCAATGCTTCAATATCATCTGCACGTGGTGACCACCGGATGATGACACCCGACTCATCTAAGCGGAATCTACAACCTACATCGCCTGTAATCATTGCAAGAAGTTGTATACCTAGTGCATAGACATCCGATTTTTCTGTCACACCGAGCTCATCAAATACTTCAGGGGCTGCATAGACTTTCGAACCTGCGTAGTCTTGTAATGCTCGCGTCTGCTTGCGCGCACTTAAACCATAATCGATAAGGTACACCGCGGCATTACCGGCCGTGTCATCGATAATCATATTGGCACCTTTAATATTTCGATGCACAATCCCCTTCAAGTGTAAGTGTGCCACAGCACGTGTGATATCATATGCCAATGTAATTTTGTCGCGATCAGTATATGCTTTGCCCTGGATGAATGAATGCAGCGGGAGATCATTATCATCGAATGTCTCACCTGGCTTGCCTTCAAAAAACTGTCCCACCGTATAAGCTACATCGTTCCATAAAATCGCACCTCGTGTGTTGCCTTGCGCATCTTCGGTGATGTCGATTGCTCGCGTAAGCCGTACAAGCCACTCCGCAAACTCTTTATGCATCACGCGTTTTTCAACTTTTATTACTTTTGGAATCTCTCTTTTAACTTCTTTTTGTTGATATACGCCGCGCGCATCCTGCACATAACGCACATGATTACGAAAGACCTTACCGACAGCACCGCCACCAACATAGCTGCCAAGAACACGAAACGCATAGCGCGCGTCACCCTCGTAGTCAGATGCGTGTTTGCGCAGCGTCTTCACAAGGCTACTTGATACTCGCACATGGATCTTTTTACCCTTGTACTTGATTTCATACGTTTCATACTTGCTGATTTTGCCGCGTTTGCGCTGGCTTTTTATAAGTTGGCGCATGATAGCCTGGTGTTGCTTCGCCTCATCACTCTTCTTGTCTTTAAAAACGTGTTCCGGGTTAATAAACCATAAAGGTATATCACCGCTACGTTGTTGCTGAACGAGCCCGTGCTCCGTATACTCACTATTTTTCTGAAGCTCGACAAGAATGTCTTTTAAATCACTTTTTTGTTTTTCACTACGCCTTGTTTGCTCTGAATGGTAACGTTCATCAACAAGCATCTTTTGCGTCTTTACTCGCTTAAATGATTTTTTCTGAGACTGCGACATTCCCTCGAGTATGTCATAACCTTTCCCTCTTTCGAGAAGCACTTTACCTTCCGGTGCGGACTGTACTATATAGCGAATTTCCCCATGAGTGGTTTGATAGTCTTTCGTTCCATTATCCCTCGTCATAAAACGAATTAAGCTTTCAGCATCAATCAAAGCTGGATCGAAATACACGCCGATAGGATTAACACCACGGCGTTGTGGTTGAATGTAGAGAAATTGCAGTGGGCGACTAGAGAGATATTCGACTGTCGGCTCTGAAAAAGCCGCAGGTAATTCGGATGTGTCTGTCGTTGTTGTCGTTATATCTATATGCTTTGCTTTCTCGGGCCCAATAATCCGTCGTTCGTGTGAGTGCAGCTGTTCCTCTAATTCATCATCTTCTAAACTCTGGATGTGATACTCGCAGTTTACTCGGTCACGCAACAAAAAATCATCGCCATAATCGCGGCCAACTCGGTTAAGCCACAATAAAACCTCACGAGGCTCGAAATCGTCTGTGTTAAAAACCACTGCGACCTGCTGCCCTGGACTCACTACCACGTAGTCGTCGCCACTTTTCGATAGAAACTTAAAGTCCTTATGGTCATGATTATTATGAAAAATTAACCGCTGTATTGTCATCTATACAAATTCGATTTAAAGATACCCTATATTAAGTATAGACACTATGAGCTCAATCTTTAGCCGCCATATGAGCTAACCAATACCCACATAATTTGTTACACTAGCGCCAAATGATTATGTCAGGGACGTGAAAATGCTTAAAGTTCAATCAGTTACCGATCCAGATAGTGGGCATGAGATTCTTGAGACCAATTTGCACGGCAAAGCCTTACTCACATCACCTCAGCTCAACAAGAATACCGCATTCAGCATAGAAGAACGTATTGAGTTCGGACTACTCGGCAAATTACCTCAGCGCGTAGAAACCCTTGAAGAGCAAGCCACGCGTGCCTATGAACAGTATCAACGCTACAGCGAGGACTTCAATCGCAATGTTTATTTGAATGCGTTATTAAACTCGAACCAAACACTTTTTTATAAGCTCGTGAGTGATCACTTAGCCGATATGATGCCGATGATTTACACGCCTAGCGTCGGTCAAGCCGTAAAAGCCTTCAGCCATAAATTTCGTCAGGCCCGCGGACTTTATTTAAGCTACCCCGATGCGCGTTACTTTCATAGTATCTTAGAAAACCGCACTAATGCTGACATCGATCTGATTGTCGTGACCGATGGCGAAGGCGTACTTGGTATTGGTGATCAGGGCATTGGTGCCATGGATATTCCGATTGCGAAATTGATGGTATACACATTGTGTGGTGGTATTAACCCGAGTCGCACCCTGCCTATTATGTTAGATGTCGGCACAAACAACGAAGAGTTACTAAATGATCCGTTCTACCTAGGTTGGCAACAACCGCGTATACAAGGTAAAGAGTACGACGATTTTATTGCTTTGTTCGTCCATACCTTACAAGAAGCGTTTCCAAATGTCTTTTTACATTGGGAAGACTTTGGGCGTAACAATGCGCGTAAAAACTTAGATAGGTTTCGTCATGAGTTGTGTAGTTTCAACGATGATATCCAAGGCACAGCTGTTGTCACCCTCGCAGCGTTACTCGCTGCCGTTAAAGCCAAGGGAGAAACACTTGGCGAACAGCGTATCGTTATTTATGGCGCAGGGACTGCGGGCATGGGTATTTGTGATGCTATCTGTAAAGCGATTGAGCGTGAAGGTATCGACATCGATAAAGCGCGGCAATGCTTTTATTGTTTCGATAGACAAGGTCTCTTAACATGCGCGATGGAAGACCTCACACCTGCACAGGCACCCTACGCACGACCTGTCAGCGAAGTTGAAACATGGTCACAAACAAATGATCGTATCGATCTTGTTGATGCTATCGACCACATCAAACCAACTATCATGATCGGTTGCTCGGCGCAATCAGGTGCATTCAACGAACAAATTGTTAAGCGTGTCGCACGACACTGCCCACACCCAATTATATTTCCACTCTCAAATCCAAATGAGAAAGCAGAAGCTACACCTGAAGATTTAATGAAATGGACAGACGGTAAGGTTGCTATTGCAACGGGTAGCCCGTTTGCGCCTGTTAAATTTAATGGTGAGGAAAAGCGTATTGCACAATGTAATAATGCACTCGCCTTCCCTGGCATTGGACTTGGTATCACAGCACTTAAGGCAAAATTTTGTAGTGACGATATGTTGTGGGCCGCAACCCAAGCCTTGGCGAATACGTCACCTGCATTAAAAGATCCAAATGCTCCTGTATTACCTGATGTCACAGAGAGCCACTTGGTTTCATCGCATGTCGCAACAGCTCTTGCCGAACAAGCGATCAAAGAAGCCCACGCCGAATATAGCAGCAACGAGGATTTAACAAGCTTTATTAAACGCCATATGTGGGTACCTAAATATACGAAATATAGACGTATTGACTAAGGATGGAATGAACCACCACCTTCATCTTCACCTTCGCTGTCGGACTCATCTTCTTGTTCGCCTTTGTGCTCGCCTTCGCCCTCATCTTCTTTGTCTTCTTTCGTGATTGGCTTGCGTTTCTCTAAAATTTCATCGATATGATGTAGGTCTTCGGCAACATGTTTTATGTCTGCGTGTTCTAAGTTTTCTTTCCATTCTTTAACCTCTTCATCTACTGATGATTCATCAGCATCTGATGCTGATGGCGCCATATCGCTTGACTCAAGAGCATTTAGATCGACATCATCGAGTGTACTTTGAAACCCAGCAGGAACTGCATCTTCATCACGCGGTTCGAAGAAATCCGTTGCAGTAAATACCTCATCGTTAAAATATGTGGGGCTATACCAAGCTTCACTTTTTTTAGTTGTTCCTGTGAAGATTGCTCGCAAGTAATAGATTACGTTGGCAATAAATCCCTTGGGATTTTCTCTCAAAATAGCTTTCTCGCGTTTTTGTGAAACGAGTTGAACAAGTTTTTCTACGTCAGTCGCTAGTGCCTCAGGCATGATTCTATCATCCGCCTTGGCCTGCAACATGCTCGTTAGGATTCGTGACACACCCTTAGCGATGTCTTTATCAGTAAAATACTCGCTAACTTCTGATTCTAAATACTTTGCATCAACGTTCCAATTTCGCGAAGGACGTATAAAACCACCGCCTTTTTTTAGTGGCCGAAACACTTTCATCGTGGTCGGATCTAACAAGAGATCGAGAAACGTCATACCTGCACTAAACACATCTAAACGTTCATCGAAGTAACCGCTTGGTGTCCCATCACTCTTCTTCGCCATGGCTTCACGATAAAATACTTCAGGTGCGGTATATCGTGGTGAACCGCCCGGTTGATCAGTTGTCCCGCGCGTTGTCATCTCTTTCGAAAGTCCGAAGTCGATAAATTTCACACCTTTTTCACTCATGATCATATTAGCTGGTTTAACATCGCTATGCAGAACATGACGTTCACTTAAGTCTAAGAGGCCACGCGTTAAAGACGAGAGTAGGTAAACGTAATCGGCATCGTTAAATTCGCGATCTAAAATGTTCACTCTGTCAGGCTCATCGCCTGGAAAACGTTCCATCATCATATAACCAACGTTGTTCCACAGTACAACGGGTCGCGTATGGTCATGGACTTTTGCGGTGATAGAAAGTTCTTTTAGTAATTTAGATGTCCAGTTATTTAACGTGCTATATATACCGCCTGTTGTTCTACGTTTTTGAACCTTAATCACTTTGGCGCGTTTAGTTGCTTGTTGCGTATAGTTATCACCGGTTTTAGTATATTTAACGAAATTTTCAACAGCTTTACCGTAGGCACCTTTACCGAGTGTATGACCAAGTACTCGGTATGTGAAAGCCTTTTCGGCATCGAGATCGGCACCCGGTGTTTTCTTAACTCGACGCGTGCGTAATAAACTATGACTCATAACTACTCTAACGGGTTCAGCAAAACCGTCTATGCTGACTTCATAACGTCTGTATTTAGATATCTTAGGTTCGCCCTCATGTTGTTTGATGATGGCGTCCATAATTTTTGCGTGCATATCTGCGTTATGATGCGTTGCATCTGTGAATAGAAATCCTGGATCGATGATGTACGATCCTGTTGATGTGCGAAGTAAACCTTTTCTATCGAGGTGTTTTGCGTATCGTCGAACGCCTTTGTTATATTCGTCTTTCGTAAAGCGTTCATCACTATCTGCATAGTCTAACTGTGTTGTTCGTAAATAAGGGGCGCTTGGCGCAGTCTTTCTTGTAAACGTTTCGATTTCTTCAAGGCCTACAGTTAAAACAAAACCCGCTTCTAATTCTCTTGGAAGTTCGATATAGGCAGTTGCGACCATAGGTTTATTATCACGCGTTAAGATACCTGGCTTGGTACTGTAGGACTTTTCAAAATAATAAAGCTGTCCATCACGTATAAGTACTTCTGGCTCATTCACTGCATCCATCAAAAATCGCAACACGTTATGTTCATCAATAACGGTTGAGTCATACACAACCGACCACTGATTCACCATCTGCGGGGCATAACTCGGTTGCACTTCGAATGGTTTACCATCATCACGAGCAAGCACAATGCGTTTATAGCGGGGCATAGCCATTTCACCACCTATTTAATTAATATGTAGAGATATTATGCCGCATAAAGCTGACGGTTTCCTTAACTTCTCCCCCACTCTCCGAAGCAAGCTCGGGGGAGTGGGGACATAAAAAAAGGGCGGTTACCGGAGTAACCGCCCTTTTGGAATAAAATCCTGGTGATGTCCTACTTTCACATGGGCAACCCCACACTATCATCGGCGCTAAGTGGTTTCACGACTGAGTTCGG
>Ga0180433_10000549_pt1 | contig 64355 bp, 98 predicted proteins | sample SS_ome_8_FD_132980 | JGI IMG/M metagenome (GOLD analysis project Ga0180433, IMG submission 132980) | Hypersaline lake sediment archaeal communities from the Salton Sea, California, USA - SS_1_D_1 metaG | ecosystem: Environmental > Aquatic > Non-marine Saline and Alkaline > Hypersaline >... | reverse complement strand
CTGTTGGTCCGCCATGTTCTCGATAGATTTTAATAACAACTTTTTCTCCACCGGGTAGATAAGCAATTCTTGCAAGAATCCTAGATGGACTATCCGTGGGGTAAGACATCATTAACTCCGCATCGGGCCTTCGGGCCCCAGGAGGTAAACAGAACCAGCGGCGAGAACAGCCCCACCAGCAGTTGCTGCGGTATTGTAAGAACTATTTTTTGTAAGGACATAAGCGGTTAAACCACCAAGTGCTGCGAGGATACCGAGTTTAACTGGCTGACTCAGACCACTATCAGGCTGGTAATCCTGATAATTGTAAGTCTGGTCTACTATTTGAGCCCCAACTGGTTCAGTCCAATCCGAAGCACCGGAGGAGCCTGTACCAGGTGTGCCAAATTTTGTTGCTTGCCCGGGACCACCACCGGCTGGCACAAATAAACCACCAGATGTGCCACCTGAACTTCCTGTGTCCTGTTCTTCCATCTTGGGGGTAAACCCTCCAGGAGTCACGATGGAGGCACCAGGAGTACTTGTTTTTGTTGTGCCTGGAAAAGTACCACCGGTCGTCCCGGGAAATACCCCCTTTGACAGAGAAGGGAGTTCTCCTTTCTCTGTGGTAGAGGCTGATCCAGAAGAAGCCAAACCAATACCTAGACCACCCGGTAATCCAGATCCGGCAGTCGTAACCGCAGTTTTGGTAGTCAATTTATACCAATACTCGGCTTTCTCCACTTTGGACATTTTCACATCGCCGACGTACCAGCCATAAGTAATCTGATACAGAATTCTACTGTAATAAACACCTGTTTTGGGATCGACATAATATCGGACAAATGGAACGAATTTTTCAACTCGATCTTTCCCCGCATATGCCCTGCCGTCAGCGATAAGTTCTGGAGCATTGGCGGGTAAATCAGTTTTCCGAATACCTTTAGTGGTTGTTGGGATTTTTTCTTTTGTATATGTAGGGGATTTAATCGCTACCCATCCTTGGGGAGGAGTAGGGGCTAAAAATTTCAAAGTAGGGACCTTTGCAGTAACTAGCGGGGCCTTTACCACAGTAGTTTTGCCCGTATTCACTTTTGGTAGTATGAACGACATAATTATCCCCTTACAGTTAAATAGACTGTTCCAAGTCCCCATACTGCCAATGCAGTAGCCACACGAAAAGTTGTAAAAACTTTTCCAAATATTGAACTTTTTTTCGTGTACCACTGGACTGGCTCATTGTGGGAATCATCAACCACCTTAATGTAGTAGTCACCGCCCGGGCCATTCCGATATGTAATTACACGAAATGTATTTTTTTCTCGATTGAAGTACTCATGCAATCCCTGGAAATCTATGAGAGTCGGTGGGACCGCACCAAAATCATTTGGAAGGTCCTCCAGATTAACAGGAGTCCATCCAACTGGTATTGTGGAGTACCGGTTCATTAATTAATTTCCGAAACTGCTTGGATCAAATCCAGAAGCACCATAAGGGTTATCTGGTTCAGTCCTTACATTATCACCTACGGCCTGTACTGGTGCTGCTGACTGTGATTGTACAGTTTTTGGTTCGAGGCCAATTGAGGGCATTGGTGGAGCCGCAGGAGCACTAGCATATTTTGGTGCAAGTTCCCCAGCTTCTGTTGGGATTTTTTGGCCGGGACCGGTCACTAATTTAAAGAAACCAGCCTGCCCAAGATAACCAACTGTCCATCCAACAATGCCGTAACCCATCACCTTGTAGATGCTGTCTGTCCTGTTTACACCTATGAGGGCCCCCGTGACCGTGGTCACAATGGGCAACCCATCTTGAAGGTACGCAAACGCCAAATCTTTTATCTTGGACAACATGGGCTTACCAGGTTGTGCAGGTAGGGCATCCGTCGTAATAACCGACACCGGATACGGGTTGAGCAACTAGGGCTCCCACAGGTTGAGCGATAAGGGCTCCGAGTGGATTGGGGACATTTACGACCGACCCGAGACTGTTCTGCAAATACCCTGTAGGAGACTGGGGAAGAAGAGCTCTTGAACCTTCAAATCCCATAGCATAAAGCGCGTATACAGCGACAGCGCCGAAAGCCCCGAGGGTCAATCCAGTCATAGCACCGGCTTTGGCTCCACCACGGAAGTCTTGGCTCTTATAGTGCTCGTAAGTTCCAAATGTTGCTGCAGATGAAAGTGCTGATACGCCGATAGTTGCGAGTGCTGCTAAAAATCCCATGTTGTCCTCCTTACCGGCCCAAAGGCCTGGCGGGGTTAACACCCCTTACGGGGTCATAATTTCCGGGGTACAACTCCTTCTCCACAACGAGCCGCGTATAAATATCATTCACTAGCCGGTAAAGAACAATGCTACCAACAAAGACAGCAGCATAAGAAAACCCATGAATGTAGGCATCCCATAATGGTAAGCTCCCCTCTTCTGGGGTCCTAGTTTGCATGCTTCTTACTCACATGGATTGAGAGTCCACGTTCTGTTTTAAAAGTATCTCCACAATATTCACAGGTGAACTCTTTGGTTTCTTCTTCTTTGGGTCCTTCTTCATCTTCTTGTTCAGCTTTCTCAACATCAGAAACAGGAACAATATTTAAAGGAACACCCTTAATGAATGGGATCGCATTTTCACGTTCGAGAACCGTAGTCCAGTTACCTGCAGTTCTCTTGAACAATTTTGATTTGTTCCGATTAATTGCGTATACACCAGCGCCAAATGTAGAAACAATTTTATTGTACAACTTATTGGCATTGATATTGTTCACCAGTGCCCAAGATGATAAATTGAAAATTGCTGCTGGTTTACTGGCCAGTTGTCCTATTGCGAATCCCATAACTCCTTCTCCTTATTCCGGTCTTCCGAAGTTTCCTTCGTGAACGTACTTTCCACCACTTTTAAGCTTTTCACTCGCATGATTGAGTGCGGCTCGTTTGATTTCATTTCTTTGGTAATCTGACAAACCAGACCCATTGTACTGGTGTGTGGGCATATTTTGAGAAACATGTCCCGACTCTTTTTTGATATACCCGGCTTGATTTTCGAGCAATTGCTGAACTTGACCGGGCATCTGCTTGAGCTGGTCTTGCTTATTCCGAATTGCCTCGAGCTTCAAATTAGTCGTACCAGCACCATTTACAGTATCGTAATCTACGCCCTCAACAAACCCACCAAGACCCGCAAATTCCATTCGCTTACTTATGAGTCGACCCATGGCGTACATTGATGCGGCCAGGAGTCCGTATCCTACGGCTTTCGTTCCCATTCGTTCCTCCAGGGTGACTCACCCGTTTTGGTCCAGTTGGTTTCGATTTCTTACGCACTAGCTACGCAAAAAATACAGGCCAATTCCGGCCGCGGCGATTCCACCAGCAATCCAACCCCATGTAGGGATATTGGAAAAATAGCCACCACCGTATCCAGAATATACGTCAGCATATGTCTGATCCATTTGCTGCTGCTGCATAAGTGGTACGGTGGTTTTTGCCGACGTAACAGCCTGCTGCGCAGCAATTTTGGCCACAGTGTTTACCATTTGCGGGTTAGCCGCGAGTGTGGGGAAATGAACATTCTGACTTGCCATGATTAACTCCTCAATTTCCATAGAGCAGCGGCGCCGACCAGGCCCACTACCGCAGTTGTACCAATTACATATGGGCGCAATCGATCCCATGTTGTATCACTGATAGTCTCTGCGTGAGTCTTTGCCGCTTCTTTAGAGGCGCTCCCGGCAATATCTTCTATTTTCGCAGAGGTACGGTTCGCAATCTCATCAGCTTTACGTTCAGCCGCTTTGATAAGATCTTGAACATTCTTTTCATTTTCGTGAAACAGCTTATCCGCCTGGTCCTTTACCGCGGATTCTGCTTTTGAAACCCAACCACTAGTGGCTGAATCCAAATCGTCAAGAATTCCTCGAAATGAAATTTTGCGGATAACCGCCATTATCTTCTCCTAAATTAACCCCTGCTATCGCGAGGGTACCATAACGTACATAAATACGTCAAATTGTTATACTTTACTTCCGGCAACAAAGCGTTGCCTTAATTCCCTTCCCAAACTCAACCAATCGAAAAATTCCACGACAAGCATTTTTAGGATCTTTTTGACGGTACCTCAGGTAATTTTCAGTAGAATCTACTTTGCCTGTGCGATACCCATTAGAATCCAACCATTTCCTAGCTTTAATTCTTGTCCACTTATTCCGGTCAAACATGACAGATTGAACCATCATGGAAGTCCCACAACGCTCTATTTTTCTCTTTTTTGCTGCCATGATATACCTAGACCTTTCAAATAAATTTTGATATATTATTTAAGCCAAGGGCTATTAAATATTAATTTTCCCATGTACCCGTGGCCACAGAAATAACCAATACTGCGCCAATAACCGCTCCAAGCCCTTGCATAACTCGCTTACCCATAGCCCAATTATTGATAAATTCTTGGCCATCTACTATCTCAAGTTCATCTTGCTTGGGTAAACTCAATAAACTCGGGTAATCTGGGATGAATGCAAGCCCCCACAATCCAGCGGCGAGTCCTGTCATAATTATTCTTTCAGTTGTCATTTACCTTTTCTCCTTATCCGGCAATCAACTTCAAAATCCCAGTACCAGCTAACCGTGCGATTCCTTCACTCCCCAATAATGCCGTAAGAATGATCCACGGAAGCCATTTTGACATCCATTCTTTTGGGGCCCGCACATCCACACTGAATTGAGTCCCTTTTGGCGGAGTATTTCGTTTCGGCTGTTTAGCCAATTCCGATACAATCGACACCCTTTTTTTCAGCTCTGCGAGCTCCCCCGGTGCCGGACATTTCATATGTTCAGTATTGAGTACTTCAACACGATCTTTCAATTCTTTGATTTCGTGATATTGGACTTTCTGTGTTACAGCCACACCAGCAAGTTGATTTCCCTGTTTCCGCACTTCTCCACCGATTTCTTTCACATCAGCGCGAATGATATTGAGAATCTGCGTGGTACTTTCATTGTCCATAGTAGCTGCGCTTTCCATGCCCCCTAGTTCTCCATTAAATCAAAAGTTCAAAGTTCCCCCCATTTAAGGGGGCCCAAGTGAACAGTAATCGCATTTTAAATGAAACTGGATCGTCAGTTGTGGTCATGTGTAGTTGCAAATACGTGTCTGTCCCCGACTTTTGCGTCAAAGTAAATGGATACCCCACTTTTTTCGCATCTAGTGGAACTGTGATCTGGCACCCACTTGCATCAACCACAGTGTACGGTTGTGTTTCATCTTGCGCTTTCGTAAATACTGTACCTACAGGTAGCCCTGATAATGTAGCTCCATCGGCTGTTACTATTCTTGTGTTTGTTCCATCATAAAGAGTGGAATACATATTTGTGAAATTAGTCAGTGTAGTTATTTCAGTAAGTTCAGCCCACTGCTCAAACAACCAAATTGTGCCAGTAACTTTGAATACATTGATCGTATGAGTCCCTGCAGCAATACTAATCGTAACCTCTTCATCAATGATCCGACCAATACCCCTATTAAAAAAATTCACCGCAGAGTTATCACTACAAGTAGTTGATAACGCTCTGTGTAAATCCGTATATGCCCCACCAGGTTTCATCAGTTCCCCCTACGGTCCCACAACACCAAGATATTTCGTTATAGCTCGATCCCCATTTATGTAACCTAAACAAATTTTAGAGCCTGTAGCCAGCTCAATACTGAAATATTTCGTAGAAATAGCTGTAGTACTCGTTCCATTCAGTATTAGAGTACCATCCCTATATACGTTAAATTCTCCTAAATAGTCTCTAGTGATTTTAATATGCTGCCAAATACCGGGAGTTACAACCGTGGCTGCCGTAGCAAGTATTGCGACACCAGACTCAATAAGAGTTAAATCTTCAGTACCACTAGACTGTAGTCTATAATTACCCAGGGATAGCGGATCAATTTCTGATCCAAAACTAGTTATATAATTACCCACAGTGTCTTTATTCATCCAATACTCCCATGTCCCATAAGATGATTGCTCTTCTGATTCATGGAAATGCCCTTGAGCGATGTACACGATACCTGTAGATTCACATGTAAGAACCTTTGCCGGAACTCCATTAATTTCTTCAACACCAACAGACCAGGAGCCCGTAAAAGCAATAATATTTGAATTTGTAATAAAGCCGTTAGTAACATTTGAAACTGATTCAGTAATTCCCCAATCGGTTTTGAATGGTACTGCTCTAGCCCCAAGAATGTATCTATCAGCAACCCATGTGGCATCTTTTACTTCATCATAAATACATATATTGGCTATATCTCCTTTAGTTAATAATCCAAGTAACTGATCAGATCCAATAGTAATATCAGAAAATGTACCAAGAACTCCTTGATCTGTCACAATTGGTGTACTAGATAATGTACCATTTATGTATACAAGTCCGCCAGAATTGTTACTATAGTTTATAACAATATGATTAAAAGCATCGAAAACTAGTCCATCATTTTCTAAATAGGCACCAACACCATTAATAACAACAGAAATCCCTGATCCAAGATTATTTGTGATTATTTCTAAAACATTTCTTCCTAATTCAATTATTCGACGAGAATTGGTCACGCCAGTTCGCGGGGCCCACCAAAATTCAATAGTAGCTGCCGTAAGTGTATCATTCGGTGCCACTGTTAAAAACTGACCAACCCCATCAAATTTTATAGCATCACCTATAGTGGTTTTGATTACAGTGGGTCCAGCATTTGCAGTTAAATCATAATTATTTGATGACTCGTCTATGAGCAATTCATCTAGTTTCCTAGTACGGTATCCTGCCCATAAAGATGAATCCAACTTAGGTGGCCTTAAATCAGAAAACCTATGACCAAAAGTTTTTGAAGGCCAAGACAGATTTGAAAGTTCCCCATAAATTTGAGAATGTTCTGTTGCTGTAAGTTTTCTATTGATTAACAAAAAAGATTTCAGTGTATTCAATAATTGTCTGGAACCTGCTGTACGGTTACCGATTATTAGGTCACTAGTGTTAGTCCCTATTGTTATATTTGTGGCTAAAAGCCCTAATGATATACCATTAGAGAAACATTCTGGTTGAGCCGCATTTAGAAAATTTATTCCAAGTATTTTTGTTTGGCGATAATCATAATTTAAAAGAGATGTAGTTACCCCACTAGCTGCTAAAGTCAATCTACCCAAATCTGTATTGAAGTACAGATCAAAATTGTTTGTTCCAGCCACTGACCCACGTTCGCATATTCTTTGGTCATTAGCCATAGCTCGAGAAAGTTGATTGAATTCCGCGATAATAGTGGCTTCAAATAATTGTAATGCGGCGGCATAAGCTACAGAAATTTCAGATGTGGCTCCTTCAAAAGCGATACCACCACTATCTTTAAATTCTACAGCAGTACCAGTACCGTCAAATCCATTACCACTCCAATCTCTTAAAGAGCCAGAATCATAAGCATGCCAAACTATCAAATCACCTGCATTAATCAGAGACTGGATTAAACTAGACATCTCTCAACTCCTTTTGGCATATGGCGTAATCATCAAAAATTTGCAAAGGAGTTAACGCTTTATCAAACCATATTTTTGTACTCAATACTTCTCCTGTGTATTGAAGACTTCCATCATAATATTCACCAATAAATATATCCAAACTTGTCCCAACAGGAGTTAACGGAGTTACCGCAGAATCCTGGAATTCACCATTTACATACAAGTTTGTATTGACCCCATCGTAGACACCTACAAGATGTAGCCACCCAGGTTCTTCACCATGAGTAGATGCTCCACCATTCGCGGGAAGGAGCCCCCCAGTACTGAATCCAACCCTACCTAGAGTACTTGTACCTAAAGCAAATCCAACATTGCTGGCATTACCAGAAGATACGATCATTGACGCTACAGAACAATCTGGTTTTTGCACTACTGCTCTGACAGTGATTGTCGAGTAACTTCTGTATGATATATCAGAAATACTCATATGATCCCCACCGTCAAAATCATAACCCCTTTTATCCAATTTTGTTGGATAAGCTGCGGCAACCCCACTACCAAATTCTGCATGGTAGGTATTACCACTAATATCTAGTGTTCTTGGTGGGGAATTTGATGGATCGTGATTATTTGCCCGCATTGGAAGGTGGATAGTTGAGTTATTCCTGTATGAATAAATAGATTGATTATAATAATCAAGAGCTTCTTGTTCGGTAAGCTTCGCCTGGAAAATAGAAAAATTATGTATGGTTCCAGTAAACCCCGCACCGCCGGCAGCCAAATTTCCGATTACTAGTGAAGCAACTGTACTTGGGGTGTATGCACTAGCATCACTTGTCAATATCTGTGTGCCGTTTAAGTAAACATCAGTATCCCTCGTCTGGCTGGAGATTACTAAAACATTTCTGCCATCTGCTACCCATGCGGGGCTATAAGTAGCGTAAGGTATTGTTGCAATAGCCACACTACCTATCTGTAAAAATAAAGTATTATCAGCCTGTTTCTGCAAAAAATATTCTGTAGCATCACCAGTGTAGAAATATCGAATATCCCCATCTGTTAAAGAAAATGTCGGAGTGAATTCAATAACAATTGACAATTCTTTAGCATCAAATGTTTGGAGTTCTGGTGAGTAAATAATTCGATTATCTACTCCATCAAAAGTTGCTCCATTATCGACTACTGGCGCGTCTGTGAGTATTCCTTCATTCAACTGTACAAGCTCATTTGATTCAAATTTTTCAGCCCACACAGCTCCACGTAACCGCTCTGCAGGGGTTGTGTATCTTTGAAGTAGTGGGCTCGTCATCTTAACAATCTCCTACTTTATAAATTCTTGTCGGCTTCCAGGTCGATCAATTTGGTAATGGAAATCAGCTTCAAGAAATGCAATTTCATCATTGTACGTATCTGCAGAAGCGTCCCGGTATAATCGGCAACTCAACATTCCAGAAACACTAGTCCAGTCTGAAGTATCAATTGAAGCTATTTCAGTTAAAATATGTTCGTACTGGGAATTGCTCGCAAACGTATGTGTTCCGGGGCCACCATTGGCAGTTACAGGAAATACATTGCTAGTCTCAGCTAATGTATATTCGAGATACCAAATTACAGTCTGCCCATCTGTTGGGGCAGTCATTGGGGCCCAATGTACATGAAATTCTAATTGTGTTCCATACTTGAACCCGTGAGGAAGTTGAGCATTGAAATGAACTTCTTCGTCTGTACTGCCATCAAACAAGAATGTTTTAATGGTTCCACGCCAATCGGCAAAATCTGGTTTTGTTGTTACTGGATTTTGTTTAACACCAGATGCGGGAAATCGTAAATCATCCCATTGAGCTGGAGCAACTTGGATTCCATTTGTATCAGCACGCATACTGCTAATTACCCGTTTTAGAGGCAGTTACGGTTCCAGTATCAACTTCAACGACTTCAACTACTTCAAAATCTTTTGGATTCAGCTCTTCATCTACTTGCTGAACAAGCAAATAAATATCTTCAATCCAGGTAAGGTCTGTTCCGGCAAGTTCAACCATTTTGATTATTTGCCCATAAGCAATCGGTTTCCCTTCCGCAGCCAGAATTGCTTTTATCTGATCTCGAATATCTTTCTCCATCAGATTCAGCTGACCAGGATTTGGGGCTTCTGGTGGGTCGGGCTCTACCCAACCTTCTGGAGTGAGTTTACCCTGATTCTTTATCTTAACTTTCCAGTCTTTTTTTGCCATTACAGCGATTTCCTCCTCGACTTCACCACTATTGCCCCATTAGTCGAATCGGGGTCATCATCAAAATCATAGACGACTCGAATTCTTTTACAGTTAAATTCGTCAAAATCAATTATGTGGTCAGCTACTGTAGCCCCTGTAGCTGTAAAACTGGCATTTCCATTTGAATTACTTCCAAGATCATATCCTGCTTGTGTAATATCAACCCACCGTGTTGCAGCAGAAACTACTAGATCATCTGTTCCCTGGAACGTCACAGTAATTGTTGTATTCGTTGGCCCAGTCTTTATCCCACCTTTAATGTACAGTTGAAATGAAATGTCCTTGTACCCAAACATAAGGATACCATCGGCTGAGGGAGCATAAGATGTCCCAGGATCAGCCGCAATAGTCGTATCATCGATAATGAGATCTTCAACTGCTTGCTGGTTAAGCGGATCAATTTCTTCGTTTCTATCACTTTGTGTGGCCCATGTATGGCTTGCAAGAACAAGCTCACCATTTGCATTAAGAACAAACCGAGCCGCATCACCGTTGACTACAGCCGCTTCTTGACTGGTTCGGGCTGACCCCATAATTTGGGGGCCTTGCGTAATTACTGCCGAATCATGCGTAGCGAGAATTTCAGGTTCACTTCCACCAACTGAACTATTGGACACAGAAGAAACTGAAGAGTAGTGTTCTCGGCGATTCACTAAGCCATACAAACCAATTGCAGCACTCCACGATTGACCCGGAGTACCTATAGATGCCACAATCTGGAAATACATTTTTTCGGCAGCAAACGTTGGATAAACAACACTCATTGGATTTGTTGCTGTAGTATCCCCATCCATCGAGACATCTAGATCAGAATCAGCAAACCATTGCCCATTAGGGGTATCTGTCCCTGAATTAGCATATTTGTAGTAGCGCCATGGACGCACAGTAACAACCCAACCAGTTTCTGGCGACGATAAATCTGGAGATACCGGATGAACATTTCTTAGAATATGCTTCCATTCAGAAACATCGATACCGACAGTTTCATTTGTAGGATTATCTGTATCTAAAGCAGTAATAATACGCTCTTCACCTAGTTTACGATCACTCGGATTTATCGGCTGATCATTTAACTCATATGGGTTTCTACTTGACATTTTTATTCCCTTGTACCGATTTCAACTTTAATGAAACCGTGTTCATGAGCCCTTTCATGAGTCCTGAACAGACCGGGCAAAGTCTTACTGTGAAAAAAGCGATAGAGAAGTTATTCCCATGCTGTGCGGGTCCATGGCAAGCAAAACATATTTGCTGCTCTTCAGACATACTATTCTCGAGTCCCCATATAAACAGCAGTCCCCACCAAAACTACCCCAATCCCAAATGCAGCCCATCCAGGAAATTTTTTACCCGACATTGGTGGATAGACAGCTGGAGTTGTTGGAATTACAGGATCTTGACTACCTGGTGTGGATACTTTTGATTTTGGAGTTACCGGAGTTAATATTTTCGTTTTTGGTAAAGCCAGTGGACCAATAATGGGCATTTGTGGACCTACAGGAGTTGGTTCTTTCCTGCTTAATGGGGGAATCCAAATTGCTTGGTATTTTCCACCACACAAAGCAATCCAACCAGCTTCAGCAGCAATTGGCCGCTCTTGCCCTGATTTCTTGTATTTCACTACTTTGTAGATCAAATCAGATTTACTAATTTTAGCTGCAGTACAATCGTTACCAGTCCCATACCGATAAATTATTTTTCCATCTAAACCTAACTGAATATTATACGCTGATCTATTGATGATAGATGCTCGGTGAATCAACATATCACCAGGTTTATTCGTCGGAACCCCGTAAGCAGCTCGAGCAATTTTAACTAAAGTGTCTCCCTGCTTTGGTACATAAAATGCTCCAGGATGTGGCTGTTCCCCAAAAGCACCACCATAGACGAGAGTTCCTGGAAAATCTGTATGTTCCCAGCTCATGATTTCCTCGCAAGATACACTCCAACCACAGCTACTGCGGCCATACCAAGACCTAGAAATACGTTAAAACCAGCTTTTTTCGGCACTACTGCTGGAACTACTACTTCAGCCGGTACTTCTTTTTTAGGAGTGGGATCAACTATATCAGAATCACCGCCAATATAATTTTGACACTTCTGGCTATAAAGACTTTCAAATGTTTGGGCAGTCAATGAATCAAACCCAAGCGCAACAAATACTTCCCGATCCGCCATGCCCTTTTTTGAACTACCGAAAGTATTTTCCATGAATCGGATCAATGCTTTGCAAGTCAGTTGATCCCATTTACCAGTAGCTGTCAGAGTATACCCGTTCGCAATCAAAGCTTGTTGAATTGCTTGGACGTCACTGGAACGTTCCTGGACATACTGGCTGTAATAGGCATTACAGGCATTACCAAATTTGTTGGCGTAATCTGTACCAGTTTGTCCTGCAAATCCCAATTGAGAAAAGAAATTCCAATCAAGGTTTTGCCCATATGATTTCAATCGTTCAATTTTAAACCGATATGCAGCACCACAAGTATTTGGTCCCCATTTTCCATCTATAGTTCCTGGCTCATACCCTCGTTCAGCTAGAGCACTCTGAATTTTTTTGACATCTGCAATGGTCGGATCGGAAACCCCGGGAGTCCAAGTATTTTCTCCAGAAATATTTGTTTCCCCTGGGGTCGCTTCTTTTGGGCAATTATTTGTATCCCAAGCAAACCCATACATTTTCCACCACTGTTGATACTCTTGCTCATACTGTACACGGCCTTGGGCATCCAAATTTTCAGCATTGTTCCTGAAATCTACCGGACCAGTTGAATATGAAAGGAGCTCACCCAACATTGGAAAGTTGTTGTAAATGTAGCTCTCATGCTTTGAGGACTGCGTAGCCCAGTCAAAGGGATTGGCACAGTTTGACATCTTATTTGCCTCCACAAACGCCGCAACCGGGTTTGGCTGGATTGGGAGCTACACCAGCTGTGCCGCTACCCTTTTTTGTTTTTGACCCCTGTACAAACGCTTTAAGAAGGCTCCCACCAGCTTTTACTATTTTTTTCTTATCTTTGCGTGTCAAAGCCATGGGTTTCTCCTATGCGTCTCGTAATGATTTGTATGCTTTTGTACCAAAATACAATCCAGTGAATCCCAAAACTCCCCAAGCAACATACTTGAGAGATTTAAACACACCAGATGTTATGCCAAGAAGGTCTTGTATCCCCTCACCCGCGGCACCAGCTGTTCCACTTATGGCTGTTTCAGCTTTCTGTGCTACATAAAAAGATTCAATTATCCCTTGATGTTCTCGTAAATATTCGTTAGTATATAATCCAAGGGAGCCACTATCCCCAAATAATCCACTACCAAATACTTCGACTTTCAATTGCCGGGGCATTACTACGTGGTCACCAGGATTAAACATCACTTCAACCCAGTTCTTGCTCCGCCAATCACCAGAAGAGACAATGATTCCCTGCAATCCCTGATCAAAAGCTAATGCCTTGTATCCCGCTTTAATGAGCGTATCCCGGACAAACGCCGAACTCGGTGCTCGCGTCCCTGCCTTCGGGATGATTCGGAGAAATACCCAGGTGTCTAGACCAACTTCCACATCTGGAGGAATGACTTCGGCGCCCACAACTTTGCGAGACTCTTCTACCGTACGAATTTCTTGAATAATTTCATCACTGAACCCAGAAGCTACTGGGAACGTACTCGCCGCAAAAAACGCCACAGGTACATATTCTTCAATGCTGACAGGGTTAGTCGGTACCCGCTTTGTCCCCTCTTCTCCGACCATTTCCACATCGCTAGCTTGCCCGACAAATGAGTAAACGTTTGGGTATTTTGGGTTCGCAGCCACTGGCTTGGCGTAAATGCCAGCCGCTTTCATCCGTTCAGCTAGCATATCTCGGTCTAAGTCTTTTCGAGGGTCCAATATCATGAATACGCGAGTAGTCCCTGGTTCGATAGGATCGTCTCCTACAATCCAGGAACCTTCCGCGCGAATTCTCGCTTTGAACTTCTCGAAATCAGCCATGTTACTGTTCCCAACGTTTTTCAGCGAAACCGATAATTGCATAATCGTCGGTTGCTGCATAAATAGATTCACCGGCATTAAGGTACACATCGATTACGGTCCCATTGTTCGGCAATGGGATACCCGCAGCCAAAGTTGCTTTAGTGATATCTGTATGGAACATCACATCCGTTGATAACTGTTTCCCTGGAATTGTGTGCAGCAACCACATTTGCACAATAGTCTTCGTAGATGCTTTGTAGACAAATTGCGCTTGGTCACCGTTTACGTATGCGCGATTACCGATCATTGATTGCCCCCTGTGTTCCTCGGGCGGTCATGAGTACAGTTGAATTGCCGGAGCCGGGTAGTGCCGAAGGGGCCATGTACTCAACATGCAGTGCTTGACCCGGACGCAAGATGTAAGGGCGGACTGGCCGATGGATAACAATCGGATGGTATTGCGCTGGCAGGGGCCCCAGGTACGCCATAGGTTGATTTGAAATCTGCCCGAGGTATAGATGGTCTTCTGACCAACGAGGACCTTCAGGTGGCAGGAATTTGACCCGCTGGGCCATGAATGCCGTTGAATTCCCCGTAGAAGAATAGATTGATTCACCGCCAATAGTGACATACTGAACAATCATATCTTTCAAGGTCATATCCCGATCATCATCGAACGAATCTGAAACAATTACACCAGCGCCACCAGATGTAAAAACCTTACTGAGAACCATCGGGTCCATATTCTCAGGATCTCGGCCATGAAGGGAGATCATCAGAGTTTTGCCCGAAGCAAACGTAGAAATGAGTTCCATCTGGAAAACATACGATGATTTCAGATAATAATCAGCCGGCAGGTCAATAACCACGGCATTGGCCGTGGACGCGGTAAATCGATCTGCATCGGTCATGAGCGCTGATACAGGAAGCCACTCTTCTACAAAATCTTGATTTTCCCCATCACCCCACATTTTGATATTGATGTAATCGAAATTGTTGGCTTGATCGAGTCCAGTAATTTCCCATCGAAGTTCTTCGATTTTCAAATCGTAGTTAGTATCATTCTTGAACGGTGCTTCACCTGTGGTCGAAGCTAGCGGTGTAGGTGTCCCTACAACGAGATTTGTTGTTAAATCCGCTCGTTTCCACCAGGGAAACTCTTTTGCCACAAGATCCCCTGCTACACCGGGGATACCCGCAGATTTCACTACAGCAGCTGCCGCAGCGGCATTTACTTTCGATGTTCCTCCAACAAATGTTGGGAATCGGAACCCAGAAAGGAATCTTTTGATGCTCATACCGGCACCTCATAAGACCCGCGCACAGTGACTTCAATGTTTGAGTCATGCGCAGCATCATCGTTTTCAAAATCGAAAGTAATTGCTTGTCCACCTTCTAAGAACCATCCACGCTCTTCCCCAAGCTCAATCGGGCTCACTATTGGGGCAACCCAGTGGGCATTGGAACCGGCGGGAGCTGGGATTACTTGGCTTGTGAGCTCGAACCATTCTCGTTCATCAGGCCCATATATCTGAATTTCACCAACTGTTGGCTGAAATCCTGTAGATTCATTACTTACATTTTCGGAAGTAGTGAATGAATAAAGATCAATTTCTGTATCATGGGGGCACTGCAATGTGGAATCGTTCAATGTGAAATAGGTACCCGCAGCAATAGCCTCTGTAGTAGCATCATGAAGCAGGATAGGCTGGTTATTATCGAGGCGTAACCCACTGAACATTACTCCCTTAACCGCGGCTGTAGCTGCTCGAGCTGTTTGCCTGACAGTCATGCGTTGGCCGGGCTTCAATGTGTACGGTTTTGGGAATTTCCAAGTTTGAACAAAGGGTCTGTGAGCATTACAGTAGACACCTACTTTGTAAAAATCTTCCGTGAGGTACCCGCGGCCAGTAATACCGATGCGCATATTGATGTTTTCAACCTTGGTGGTTTCAAACACTGTAACATCGCCAATGATTTTTCGGATTCCCTCATTACGCCCCATGAAAGGGATACTTACAAATCCGCGGTTAGAGGCCGCAATATTGAGTACTTCACGTTTCACGAACGGGAGATAGTTAAATTCTTTTGCCATTAGCTGACCTCCAATTCGCCGTAGAGGCACAGATTGATCGTTTGGGCAGCTGCTGAAATCTCAGTAACTCGAATTCCTAAACGTTGCCGTGGATACAAGAATGTTCCCCTCGGGAACTCATAAACACGAGGACCCATATCATAATAGTCGCCCATAACTCGGTTATACGGGGCAATATTACCGGCAGGAATCGGTCCCGGTTTCGGCATCCATTGTACCCCTGTTGAGGGATTCACACGCCAGTGGATTTGGTTTAAAATAACATCTGTGGTGGCCGGTGACCCACTATCTGAATCTTCAAATGATTCAGGGTCCAGTACAAGTTCTTTCACATACACTGCCTCACGTCCCTTGTTCATGAGATCAGCACTATCAATAGAATTGCTTGTATTGTATGCGACACTGGCCGGGCCACGTCCCGCAAGAATTACGGGTTTACCAGAATCAACACCTTGGCAATATGCGATCAATGTTGGGTACCCGTAAGTGTCGGCACCCAAATTTTGATAGTCGACTACGAGCCCCGAGTCTTTTGGGAGAATCGGTGGTCTATCAAATTTGTGACGAATCCCTTGATTGATAGTATTAAACCCACCAACTGTCAGCGTATTCGCCGCAAATAGAGTTGTACCAACAGTGGGAACGAGATTGATGTCAGATCCACCAGTGATCCCAATTTCAAAATTTAAACGTCGACCAACACCACCATTTGTTGCCGCATAATCACCACCACCAGAAGAGGGATTTCCGACAAGTGACAGCCATTTGATGTTCCATGGCCACGGTTCTGTATTTGCAAACATGCTGGGGTCAATACGAATATTCTTCCCACTTTGGGGGATTACAACTTTCGCATGAATCCAGCGCGGTACCGGATGTATAATCATTTAACCCTCCATCATGGGTGATCCTATCCTCTAAAGAGCCCCCAGGGCTGGAGAAGGAGTTCAAAAACCCCACCCAAGGAGCTCGAAGAAAACAGGATCAGCCAGCGGGACGCTGACGGGGACCGGTCAGACGGATCGTGCAGCCCCACTCTTTGTCCGGGGACTCAGGAGCAGTCAGAGCACCACGGGGGAAGGACAGAACGCCACGGAACGACTCGAGCGCACCGATGTGAATCGGCATGGCAAGGCGGCGGGCAGCTTCCCAACTAGGATAGCCATTTTGCACGATGTAGGCGGACCAGACATCAGGGGTCGGACTCGGGGTCATCCCAGCGTTACTGGAGTACATGGTGTCGGTCTTGACCATGTGGACGCCACCACCGGCGGGGAAATGTGTGAGCAGACCTTCCGCATAAGATTTACTTTGCTCAACCTTGAGGCGGAACAGAGTGTTTGTGACGATGTTATTCCATTTGGCAATACCTTCACCGACGGTATCACATTGCGTGACGGTACCAGCCGAATCAGAATTACCCTCATCGAAAATTGCTTGAATTGAATAGATAAGCATTTGGTGGCCAAGAGGTAGCTGACCCGGGCCGGGCATGTTGGTATCGATGGCGGTACCGCCGGCGGCTACAACACCACCAGGAACAACTTGCCCTTCAATGTATTGGAACAGAGGAACATCTGTGGTTTGGAGTGCGGCCATCTGTCCACGACTCCAAATGGGGTAATCGCCCCAGTCTGTGATTGTGATGGGGGTTCCGTCGCCAAAAGTCACTGTACGAATAACTGCCATTTGAAAATCTCCTGTTTGCAGCAATGCTGCGTGTTTTGGTTAAATCGTTCCGAAAGCGTTCAGGTCCATGGGACCAGCACCGCCAGGAAGATTTGCCGACTCACCCACGGAAGGGAGATAGCCGACAGGGCTTGCCACTAGGGCTCCTACAGGTTGCGCAACCAATGCACCAACGGGACTCGCTACCAGCGCACCGAAAAGGCCCATGCCTTCTGCTTGCTCGTAGCCCCACATTGCCAGACCAGTTACCGCACTTGAAACAGCCCCTTGCGCGGCTACAGAACTGCCCTTCCACCAATTCAATGGCAGTGACAACAGCATTCCGCCTGCAATACCCACGAGGGGGGCCAATTTGCCGAAGTATCCCATGCGACGAAGCAAGAGAGTGGTCAGCACAGTACCACCGGCTCCAACCACGGGACCGACAAAGTCTTCAGCCTGGATTTCCGCAAGGCCGCTAATGACCTCGGGAACCATCCCGGTTTGAATTTCAGATTTAGTCAAAATGTCGAGGTTCCCGTCATCGCGGGAGACGTCATAATCACTCATCGTAGTCTCCTGAATTTGTGACGGAACCTCTGAGGCCCGCCGAGTTATTCCTACTTCTTGCCAAACTTGCGGCAGACTTTTTTACCAGTCTTGCTGCGTCCGAATTTCACACACTTCTTTCCTTTGTTCGCGGGCCTACGTGCCATTTTTTCCTCCATTACCTTTTTCAAGGCGACATCTGCTATGGGGCAAAATTCTTGAATTCCCTGCAGAATCACATTTACAAATCATCTTGCCCGATTTGGTCTTTACAATTTTTGTACGGGTACACTCAGTTACTCGAGGGCGCCGAGCTCCCCGTTTAACTGTACTTCCCTTTGGGCGTCCACGACCTCTTCTCCCCAATGAACCCGGAAGTTGATTAGGAAGGTGGTCGAGTGCGTCTTTACATACTATGACCTCTTGGTCTAAGACGGGACTGTAAGCTTTTACAGTCTCACATTTACTGTGTTTCTCAGAAAGCTTGCTGGTCTTTAGACCCTCGAGTGTCAAAATTTTCATGCGGCCAACCTTCGGAGGTATGGATATTTAACTGCAATTTTTTGGATAATGGCATTAACTGATTTTCTCTTGCTAATCGGCTGTGCCATCATCCATTTAGCATACCCCGCTAATACTTTTTTCTTACTCGCTACAGGTAATTTAGCAACAGAATCAAATGCTGCTTTTATCCGAACATATTGGAATTTCTCAGTTGATGTCACCGGCAATGCATTGAACATAGCCCTAAGAGAATTGAATGCAGCAAGTTCTGCTGGTGTATTTACAGGAGTACTCGCAGTTAATGGAGCTGCGCGAGTAACAGTGGCTGCCGATGTAGGAGCTGTAAAAGTTTTTGTAGTAGTAGCTGCGGGTTTTACAGCTTGAACTACTTTAGCCACAAAACTAGTTTTCGGAGTAGTAGAAGCAGAGCTTGGAACTATCGCTTGAACAGTCGTTTTTTTAACTGTTGCCGGGGCTGCTATAGTTTTTATCGCTTGTGGAATTACTCGAGTAGTCGGAGTTTCTTTATTGTTCTCCGCTTTTGCTACTTCATCTTGCTGCTCTGATACCGCTTGCAGAATTGACGCGCGCTCTACTGCCTCTTTATTATTCTGCTCTTGTTTCTGGAAAGTAGCTTTTTGTTCTTTGTAAGCTGCCAAAGAAGCTGCTTTATAATCTGTCTTTGCTCGGTCAATCAATACCTGTTTGGCTACAGACTCAGTTTCTTTTTTTACCGCAGATTCTGCCCGTACTATTGTTTTATCTAGCTCTTTTGAAAGTGTATTTGCCCAAGTTTTCAGGCCAATACTCTCGAACAGATTGATCACTTCTTGTTTTTTAGCGGCCGCAAGTGAATTGTACCAAGAGACTGTTCTTGCTAAAACGATTTTCTGATCTGCAACTGACAATGACCGAAGAGCTGCAGCCATCTGAAAAGCAGCAGCTTTACGTTTTTTTTCATCTTGGATAATGTACAATGCCGTAATCATCTTGACCATGACATTGGGATCTACCGGTGTTTTCCCAGTTTGAGTTGTCGCAGTTTCTGGGGTAGTCGGTATCTGCTCTTCTGCAACGTAACTCTGTGTAGGGGTATCAGAATATTCTTGCTCGGCTACTATTGGTTTGATGACTTCCCCAGTATCGGGAACGTAAAAATATGAATCCGGTGTTTCCTCCATTTGAGGAACAAATTCATCTGCAACTGTCCCGGGGATCGTAAATGTATCCGTAGAACCTTTTTTCTTAACATACCAGATTCCCGCACCAACGGCTGCTAGAGCTCCGGCACCTGCTATGAGTTTTCCGGTATCCATGACTACCTCGACACCAAAAAAAGACCAGTTGCGGCCAATGCAGCAATTGCGGCACCTTGTCCAATTACTTTCCAATTAGTCCTAGTCGGAACCGATTGGTATGTATTCGGATCATGAATATCCTCTTCACCTGCCAATCCGCGCATCTGGCCATCAGAGAATTGATATTTTTGACGAGAAGGGTGTGTAGTTGCTGGTTGCAAACGATTTGTATGTGCAGCCATCTCAGCACTTTGAATTGCACTAGAGAGTCCCGCAGGATTACGAGCATGGTCAAATTTGATTCCGAGATACGGATCGTATCTGACCAAATTCTTCGGGTCTTCCGCTACACCACCACGAACGACAATTTTCTGGGGGTCTGTAGCTCCAGAAGGAACGTAAGTACTTTCAGAAACTGACTGAGGCATCGCCTCGAGAGTCTGTGCGATAGCCGCGGCATTCTGCGTATCGATCCCAGAAGACGGATTAAGCAGTGCACGCTTACTAATCAAAGTTTGCGGGCCGAGTCCGGGAGTAAATCCAGGTTGCGGCATTGTTGCCCGACCGGACAGTGTCTCAAGACTGTCCTTAAAAATAGCGCCAGGGCCCATATTTGGCGCAGCAGGGGCCAAGGGCCCTGGCACGGTACCATAAGACCTCAAGGGAGGTTCACCGGACCGGGCGGTCGGTGAAGACATCTTGTGGTCGTATTCTAAATTCTTTACCAAGTTCTTCACGTACTTGGCATTGTTCCGCGACATATCCCCAGCTTCAAAAGTCAGCGGGTCAATACCAGTCATGCGAGCCAGATCATCAGGCATTGACGGTGATCCAGGGTTACCAAGACCTTTATCCTCAAAAAGTTGCGAAGCTGAAAAATGATCAACTGATCGATTTACTCGAGTCTCAACACCGGCTGGCAAGAGTTGATGAGCTGCAGACCGGTTAATGTCTTTACGGGGCGTTACTGCAACATTGCCGCCCGCATCTTGTGGGTTGTAGTACGCCATTAGTTTTTAACCTTTCGGTAACTCGCGCGGCCATCTGTAAATGTCGCAATGTATGCGTATTTACGGTGCCGAATATCTGGTTCCCATCCTGGATAAGAAGCAGTTTGCGTCGTATCGAGGGGGATCATTACTTGGCTATGTGGGGGAAGGTGGCTCTTGACGACGACAACTGGATAAATGTGCCAGTTGGCCCCATCTGGACTGATTATTTTGGCGCCGGTCCGGAAACCTATTGATGTAAGCATTGAACAAACTAGAATTGTATGATCATCACAATCGTTTGCTCTATTGTTAATGGTACGTCCCGCAGTCATGAATAAATCATAATCCGCTGGATCGTGTCTGTACTCAATATTCGATTTTACCCACCAGAACACGCGATTTGCTTGACAATGCTCGGCTTCAAAACCGTGTTGAGGGCATCCACGAACAATCTCTAGAGCCATATCGCGCAGCATGTACTGTGACCCATCAGTCCGTACTTGGGGCTCTTTTAAAGATTTATCTACTTGTCTGGCGATTAAATTTAACTGATCTTGCATGGAGTAAACGCCAGAATGAACTTGTACCTTCATGTATCGTAATGTATGGCAACATATTGCCACAGGTCAAGCAAAAATTTCGGGCACTTAGAGTTTTTCCGTTATCAATTTATTTTAATCAAGCTTGATTATTTTGAACAGGTTGCTTTTCTGAAATCTCAGACTGTGCTGTAGATGCTTTGGGAGCCGGGGGAGTAATAGAGGGATTCGGAATGAATTCAGCATCAGTTGGTTCTACACCTTCAGGTGCCTTTAGCGGACTGTACACTTCAGTTTCTTCGATTACTTGCTCTTCTCGGCCATCAAGATGTTCAATAATCGGTTGGGGAGCATCAGGATCAAAACTCATTTTACGTTTATTCTTTACTGGAATGTAACCAGTATCCGCTGACCATGCATTCGGGTTCCCTCCCTCACCCAAGAATTTAGTAAATTCAATAATATCCTGTGTAATCTCTAAAAATCTTTGTTGTGGAATTCCCAGTTGGTGCATGATGGCAATCCCATAATTTTCAGGTTCATTCATCCAGCGATTACTAACAATGTGCCCTGATTTACTGTGAGCCCACAATCTTGCAGAGATTTCTTTCACATGACCTTGATTCTCAATAAGATTAATGATTTTTGATAATCCAGGATCTGTTGAGAAATCAAACTCTTCTCCTTGCTCTTCTTCGAGATCACCCATAGGTGCTGCTTGAGCATGCTCAGGAAGCAATTCAGGTGCTTGCGGGGCTGTGGGAAGTTGTGGAGCTTGCTGAATCACAGCTGTCTCTTCTTCTCCTCCTTCTTCTCCACCACCACGATTCATAGCTGCCACAGCAATTTCTGTCACACTATCGATCCCCTGTTTGAGCATTGTTACTGTGGGACTTTCACCACCACCGAGTATTCCACTGGACATCATTTGACCAACTATACTCACTTGGTTACCCATCATAGTCATAACGGTATCCATGAATCCACGAGCTTTCTCATCTTCACCCGGTTTATCCATCATCTCCTTCATAAGCACCATAAACCGGTTATTTGCCTCTTGCTGCGATTGCTGACTGGCTGAAAATATTTGAGCCATCGCTGCAGATTGTCCATCATTCGAATTCATCGCATTCATGATCATGGGCATCATTGTGGTGAGCGTGCTTGATTCTGAATCTTTTTTATCAGTCCGTACTCGTTCGAGTTCCATTTTCAACTCAGAAAGTTCCGATGTTCGTTTTTGTTCATCTCGAAGTTGCTTGATTTCATCTTTGAGCATTCGGAGTTCAGAGCTCTCACTTTCATTCTGTTTTCCTACACCAAGCATCGCCATCATCATCTGCATTTGGCTTTGTTGATTCTGCTGCTGCTGTGCCTGTTGCTGCTGATACATTTGCTGTTGTTGCGCTTGTTGAGCGATCATCATTTGCATCATTCTATCACTAGACTGCTGCATACTGGCTTGACTACTCTCGCTTTGCTTGCCCATGTATGCTGCGAGATCACGAACAGCAAAAGCCCCATCACCTGTTTTCTGGGGTCCTCCCATGAGAGTGCCCATCACCGGGTTTTGAAAAACATTACTCCCAGTCATAGCCGACGGATCTTCACGAATCAAACGAGGCTTATCATACCGAATACCACCAGAAACATGCAAGGGCCCCACTTGTCCCCAGTTCTTCCCACCGGCAACTACATCTACCATGTAGATCCCATCACCCCCCTGATCTTGACAGATAACGTCAACGCCCATTGAATTGACTTCTTCAACTGGGAGCCCCTCCATTACAACAAAAAGCCCATACGATTCCCGCTTAAGGTCTTTTCGTTTGATTTTAAGAGTAACTGTCTGGTGTTCGGTCTTGAGTTGTTCGAACAGTCCTTTAATTTTCTGGTCGGCTGTATCAATAGTTACACCCGCGGCTGTTTGAGCTGCAGTTGTCGCAGCTTTCAAAATTGAACGGGACGCTTCTACTGCCTCTTTATTGAGTTCTTTTTTCAGGCTAGCCATTTTTATTCCTCCTTCTCCATTTCAGAAAATACTTTTTCAAAATCTTCTGCTGCAGCAATACCATTTCCACCAATGAATGCATTTATAATTGCCATGATTCCACATGTTGTAAAAGCTGATTGAATAATCTGCATTGGACAGAAACCATAAATAAATGCAATTGCGGCACCAGACCACCAAGCATTGCAATATGGACATTGTACTAGGCCCCATAGGTGTTTCAGCCTTATTTTCCAAGTAACCAGGCAAAATAGGAATCGAATAGGATATCCAATTTGTGATCCAGTAATTACTTGAGAAATTCCCAATGCAAATAAAACTATTGGAATTAAATTTGATAATTCAATGAAATACATTATTTAACTCCAGATACTCTGAGAATTTTAAGGTTAAGTTGGATCATAAGTTTTACCCCCTCCCTGGTAACATTTTAGTTGACTGCGAAAACTGCCAGACCGAGCATAATAAGGGCAATCCACTTTTACATCTTTATCATGGTAGGATACAGATGAATCTATGAGGTGTTTGGGAATCGTGCAAGGGGCCATCGCGTGGGGAAGGTGGCCATCCCAGACGTCACAGAGCCCAAACATTTGGGGATTACCGTACCAAGAGATGTCGTGGCCGAGCCCTTTCTTATCAGTAACTTGCTGGAACAGTTGTTGCCGAGCTGCTTCTTGCTGACCGAGGCTGTGACGGAAATTGCGACACTCACCGCAGACACGGCCGGTTTGGAATCTGGCGATTTCACTATCATCGGCTACGACTATGCGAGGGCCGTCAACTGGGATACCGGCTTCTTCAGCCTGTTCCTCGGTCATCATGTTCATTCGTTTGAGACGGTCACGTTTCATTTGGTCAAAATCATTAGGCATCTTGCCCCCCGAATTTGCCAATCTGAAAAAGATGTTTCTGCATTCGACGTAAGTGGATTATATAGGATACTTTTTTGTAATGTTCACAAGAAGGGGTATTTCCTGAATTGAGTTCATCTTCTATCGCACACATACCGACATCATCAGGGTCAATCGGTGGGAGTTTATAGTCTCGAGCTACCTGGTCGGTAATGGCTTGAGTGAGCTCACACTGGGCTCCACTCTCAAGCCGAACCACTTCAAGATAGGATTTCTTACCCGCTTTAGCATCCCAGTGCTGGCAATATCGACACACTTTTCCAGTTTTCTTGCGGGGTGCCGGTGGTTCAATGAAAGCTTCTGGTTTAATCGTATACCCATTCAATTTTAGTGGAACGTTCTTACTGAACGGGATGCCTTGATATTCTACCAAACCTGTAGGAGTAATTTCAATATCAATATCTAAATTTTCCAAAAAAATAGAGACATGATCGCCAATGTTTGCTATTACGGGTTTACGTGATTGACCGGATGGTTCAATCACAATGATGCGGCATTTCCACGGCTTTTTCATTGTATTTTTCAACTCCTTAAGCTCAGAAAAAATCTAAGCCTATTGTAATAGGAAATATCTCCTCATTCCCTTCGGGCCACCCGATAGCAGTTATCAATTTTTCCTATACTACAAAATGGCCTTTGATGCTGTAATAATCCATATTAAATAGACTTTTGTCAATACTGGTAGGTATTTAGGGGAATCGTGGTAAGGAAAATTTATTATTAATCGTACTTTGATTTAGCTATGAAGAATTCCATCTAGTCGCCTAACAAGTTCGATACCTATCCTCTCTATAGCCTTCATGTGGTCCGCCATGGCCCTTATATGGTCTGTATACAATTCACGGTGTTCTGCTATGTCTTTATTGTTTTTGGCCGCCTCAGTCTGTTCTGTGGCCCTCTCCGCCAAACCTCTAAATAGTTCTTCATCAGTGATGTGATATATACACCCAAAAATATTTCCACGATTAATAATTGTAGGGGTCCTCGCACATACAGGTTCGCTAAAAATTTCCTGAGAATCTTCTTCAAGTTCTTCTGTATTAAGGCACCAATGACAATTTGTACAAAATTTATTTATGTCTTCCATCCTATAGCTCCAGTTTTTAGGGTTTCAAGTACTGTACCCGGCTATAAACTAGAGGTAAAGCCACAAACATAGAAAAATATTACTAAACATTACGATAGAAGTGTTGCAAAATATATACGTAATATAATTAATGGTATAAAATTTTTTAGCTGTATCAATACGTAATTATTAGTCTTTTTAGAAAATCAGTTGAATAAAAGGTATTAATGGTAAAACTTTATACCAAAATCAAGATTTTGTAAGTACCTGTATATGTTATGTAATTTAAAGATTATTTAATTAATGGTATTAATGGTGGTACATTGAGGGTGTGTGCGCAAAAAGGGGAGACACACAGGCCGCACCTATTTTTTCGTACCATTTTTACCATTAATTGATTTTGAAAAATTTGTTTAGGAATTACGGGAAGTTGCGTCAGTAATAAATGGTAAATTTGAATACCTTTTATTTACCATTTTTACCATTAATTCAGCGATCTTAGCAGAATCATCAGTAATCAGGGTATAATATATCGGTTTACGGCCGGCTTTTCCTGTTTTGATTTTTTGTTCTAGGAGGACATCAGCAGAAACGAGGCCATCTAAATGCATTTTCAGCACTTTGTTATTGAAGCATGAAAATTTGCTACGAAGGTCTTTAAAAGCTACTGGACCCTCTTGTGTAGAAATAAACTCCAAAATCTTCTCTGCCTCTGTATACCCTTGATTTACACGAGACATCTCGAACAAGGGTCTTGACTTCTCTTGGAGAACGTCAAGGAACTTTAATACTAGAGAAACATCAGAGTGGTCAACCCATATTTTTCCAGCGTCAGCAGCTTGGGAGCTCGTTTGCCTAGACATAGCGTACAACGCAGCTATTTTATAGGCATGCTCTTGAAAGCGAGCTTGTGAACTGTAGATGGCTCTATCTTCACCACCTTTACGCCGAGGCTGCTCTACATTCTCCCAAAGCCACTTCGTTATCATACTGTTTTCTTTTTCATGAATTTTGATCATGCCACGGGAAGGATAAGCTACACTATGCAACCACTGACACAAAGATGTCTCGAGTCTTTCATCGTTCCAGGGAGCCTCGAGCCATTCATCCCGCCAACCACCAAGGAATATGAATCGAGCAAGGAAACCAGAACTCCAGTCGCCAGCTTCTGATTTGTCTCGGAGTGTCTCCGGGGGTATCCCTCCGAGTATATTCACTCGCGGTCTATCAATAATAGACGTTATGACTTCGTCATCATTAGAGCCGTTGGTTGGTGGGGGGCCTTCACCACCTTCTTCTGGTCCATCTTGATCTCCACCACCATTACCTCCCCGGCGTTGGCCGGTACGTGGGCGGGTTACCCTTATACGGGTTTCACCACTGTAAAGTTCGAGGAGCCAGCTCCGTATGTGGGACAAATACCCACTTTTCTTCATATCAAAGAGCAAAGCGAGCTCGTCTCTAAATAGTAGACTATTAGGATATTGTACTAGAAAGTGGTGCCAGGCTTCTTGAGAACCCTCTGAAGGAAGTATTGCTGCTTTATCTGGAGTAGCCAGTCTGTACCGGTTCAACAATTTTACACCACGACCCATAGCCGCACTTTTACGATCACCAGATGATGCGATAAGTCCGATCCACAAAATTATGGGCAATTCATAAGTTTTTCCACCAGTTCCCACTACTTGGACATCACAATTTGCAGAAGATACAGCCAGAATGGATAACGCAGTAGCATAATGGAAAATTAAGGGGGCATCAGATACTGATCGTTGATATTTCACATACTTAGCAATGAATCCGGTCTTTGGTAAAAATTGTTCTGTCTCTTTATCCGAAATAGACCAGCTCGGCATATTAGACATGCACGTATCCCCTAACCTACAGGCAATTTATATCTTCCCTCGTGAGTGGCTCAGAGTACTTGTAGTTTTAGCGTGTGACAAGAAAATATCGTAAAAAAATTTTTTCTTGACGAGATTTGCAGATGTGGCTTACGGTGATCTTCTACCGAGGGAGATTTGAAAGTATGTTTGAACCAATTGGCCGTGATTGGTACGCTACACCAAGTGGCACAAGTATTGATAAATTAAAAGAAATTTACATAAAACTTCATGGGGTTCCGGGAGTTGAATTCGTCTTTATTGATGACAATAATGTTACCAATCTTGACGAGCTCGTTAGCATTAAAGTGCACGTTTCTCATCTACCACTGATAAAACTTGGTGGCTCTAGTAAATCAGTGGATCCTAAAATAGCTTCTGGAGCCCCTTATATTTTACGTGATTACCAAATTGAAGCTGTTGGATTTGCACAGTCGCATTATGGCTGTATTTTAGCCCATGATTTGGGATTAGGAAAGACGGCAACCGCTTTAGCATCAGCAGAGTTGCCAATTTTGGTTTTTTGTCCTACTGCGGCTGTGCATGTTTGGGTAGAGGAAGCCACCCTGTGGGGACTAACCCCCCAAGTCCTCCAGGGTGGCCGACCTCGTATGTCTTCGATTGATAGAACTGCCGATATGTACATTGTTACATACGGTAGTTCGAAATGGGCCTCGTGTTTTTGGCGAGCCAATGCGGGGCATACCTCTATTCACACATTGATAGCTGACGAAGCCCATATCATGCAAAAGAAAGGACTCAAATGGTCCCAAGATTTTCGAATGATTGGGAGAGAACGAACGATACTTTTAACAGCTACACCGATTCGTAATGGGTTGAAAAGCCTGTACCCATTGTTGGATGCGGCTACCCCGGGAGCGTGGGGGTATCAGGGGGACTTCCGTATTCGGTATTGCGGAGCGCAGCACAGTGAATATGGACTGACAGACGGGAATCCATCAAATATTGAAGAACTGCAAACAAGACTCGAGAAAGTGGTAAGCAAGGTTACATGGGCAGACCCACGAGTTAAAGATTTGCGTCCGGAGCTTCACCGACATGTAATAAATATTGAAACGAGTGGATCTGACCGAGCTAAGATGTTTCAATCGGCTTCATCATATCTCGCCAATTCAATTCGAAATTCAGAAGATGGAATTAAATCAGGAAATCATCTAGTAATCGCAACAAAATTGAGGGAAGAGTTAGGTAAATTGAAATCCCCCATTGTGGCTAAAATATTACCACAAATGATGAAGAGACATAATAGAATTGTTGTCTGGTTTTGGTATAATGAAACATTAATGTCTTTCAAAAATGAAGCTGAAAAACTGGGGTATCCTGTTGATATTGTTTATGGCTCTACTACTCTGAATAAACGTAAAAAAATTATGTATGAATGGAAACATGGTGACACAAAAAAACCACGAATACTCCTAGCTACTATCGCTTCATTCTCAGCAGCAGTACAGCTTGTAACAGCTGAAGCTGAAATTTTTATTGAATATGATTATGCCCCTTTGAATATCCAACAAGCCGAAAAACGTATCCATAGGTTTGGTTCAAAATTTAGTAATGTTTATGCTTATTATGCAGTGACTCGAAAGACTTTCGAAGATAGGTTAATGCAGGTTCTTCTAGATAAAATTTATGAAATTGAGGATATATTTGGGGAAGATCCACAAACACTTCAAATAAAAGATATTGGAGAGTGAAGAAATTGGTATGATTAAATTATTATTTGGAGATTGTTTAGAGGTCATGAAGGAACTTCCTAATAGATCAATTGACTTTGTTCTTACTGATCCACCTTATGGAACAACAAGGTGTAAATGGGACACAATTATTCCCTTCGAAAAAATGTGGGACCAGATAATGAGGGTTATAAGACTTAATGGTACTATTGCTCTAATGGCAAATGAACCTTTTACAAGTACATTGATTTGCTCCAATATAAAAAATTTTAGATATAGATGGACATGGGAGAAAAACAAACCTACCGGATTCTTTAATGCAAAAAAACAACCAATGAGGTGTGTAGAGGATGTCTGTATTTTCTATACCAAATTAGGAACTTATAATTCGCAAAAAGTTGAAGGTCACAGGCCGGTTAATTACTCTACACGTCGAAATAATGGTAGTGTATATGGTAAGACTACCCTAGGTTATCTGCATGGGGGGCAGACCGATAGATACCCACTGAACCTTTTGAAGATACCTATAATCAATAATGATGGTACTAGCACCGAAGGCCCGAAATTACATCCAACACAGAAACCTGTAGCCCTTATGGATTACCTGATTCGTACTTACACCAATATAGGAGATACAGTTTTAGATTTTGCAATGGGATCGGGAACTACGGGAACGGCATGTATGAATACTGATAGAAATTTTATAGGTATTGAAAAAAATGAAAAATACTTTGAAATTGCAAAAAATAGGATACAAAAAAAGTAATATTGTATTTTTCTATACATACTGTATAACTGTAAATGAAAGAAGAGAAAGATGAACTAGAATATAAACAGGGAGGGGAATCCCAGTGAGGTACAAAAAAAAGTGTGAAGTATGCGGAAAAAGACTTGCAGTTGATAAATTCCGAAAAACTTTGATGTGTCGAGAGTGTTTATGTCCAGATTTTACTAGTGCTAGTATTGCTGAATCATTTTTTATCACAACAGTAGGGACCACTACCAGATTTGATGGTGAGAGTCTGCAACCAGCAGATGTTGATGGAGCTTCCTTGTTGTCGAAAGCATTAATAAAATCATGGATTAAAAATGATTTCATTGCCATGGAAGCAAATAATTTTGTACTAAATCCACAAAAAACTTGACGAGCATTTTTAGCAAATGTACTGTCTCAAAACACCGAGGAAATCAGATGTCAAAAAAAGAAGTTGAGCACGAATACCATGCGGTAATTAACTCCCTTGTTGCTTACCGAGCAAACACTAACCATGGTACTATTTCTGATAGTACTTTGGCTTTAGCTAGTGAAGAACTAGCTAAAGTGAGCGACAGGGTTATCAAAGAACTTCATGGTTTTTTCGCTGGGATTAATGAAGAACAGACTTCTGCATTCTTCGCCTATACAATTGGTAGAGCTATGGGCTTTACGCAAGTTGTTACCCCAGAAGCGCCACAATCATCATTCAAAAATATATCTCGTATTTTTGGTGAAGGTATCGAGAAAACTGCTGAGATCACCAAATCTCAGCTTAAACATGGTGTGGATACTGGCGCTTTCACAATAGAACAATTGAAAAATAACAGTATGTCGAATGAGAATGTTGGTAAAAAATCAAAGAAGGGGAATGGAAGAAAGATAATCCTTCCTAACTAGGCTCATGAAATTCAATATCACGGTCCAAAGGCCGTGGGACTCTGTTCTCAGTCAATCTGAGAAACTAGGGGGACCCTCGCCTTTTGGGAATTCAAAATGGTCGGATTTCCGGCAATGCCCATACTTGTTTTTCTGGAAACATGAAAAACGTATGAGGCAAACAAGTTTGAGTGATGCTCTTGAAATTGGTGGGCTCTACCACGAAATGCGCGCTCGATACTATACAACCCATTTAACTTGTGAAACTCTAGGAAACATGAGTCAGGAGGAGATCGATAAAAGTTGTTTAGCATCTGCTAGAGAGCTCGTTGATAAAGTCTTTGATGTGGCCCCACACACGGCCAATGTGGCTAGTCATCTGTTTGATGCTTGGGTTGTACTATACGGTCCGGGAATGCCGGGAGACGAGCGCACAGACACCTACGAGATAGAGCCACTTTTTGAGGTAACAGAGCCGTTCCCGTACAGTGCTCGAATTGACCGCTGGGGTATTTCTGAATTTGGCCCGTTCATTATGGAAATCAAAACTGCAGCTCGTCGAGATGGCCGATTACTGCAATCATACCCCCTAGATCCACAGTTCATAGGCCAGAAATATTTATGGAAACGGTGTCGGGAAAAACAATATGGAAAGCTCGAGAGTTTTTTTGTAGATTTGGTTACGAAGACTTCACCAATTTCTTGTTATCGAGAACCTGTAGACTTAGACGATAGGGTAATGAAGCACTGGGAAAAATCTATGATGTCCCATCATGCAAATCTAGTCCGTTGCCGAGCTACGGGTGTATGGCCACAAAGTCATGGGTACCACTGCCGTTTCTGTGATCTCGTGGAACACTGCTCATCTGGCAAGAAAGATAGTTCTGGTTGGGTAAAGAAAAAAAGAGGTGAATATTAAGATGGATCTACAAAAAAATGGACTCGTAATTTTCGATCTCGAGACTACCGGAGTCGATGCAGAAAAAGATAAAATTGTCGAGATCGGAATGATTTATTATATGGTCGAAAAAGATAATTCTTTACATAAAGTATCGGATTATAATCAATTAATCAATCCGGATATACCTATACCTGAAGAGGCTTCTGCAGTACATGGAATTACAGATGAAAGTGTGTTACACAGCCCAAAATTTTCAGAGTGCATGTCAATTATTTCTTCATTCATCGGTTCAAATTATGTGGCAGGCTACAACATCATAGATTTCGATTTACCTCTGTTACAAAATGAATTTCATCGTTGTGATTTTGAATTTAAAATTCCTTCTGAAATGATCATTGATGCTTTTAGCATTTATAAAAGGATGGAACCAAAAACACTTCAAAAAGCTCATGAGTTTTATACTGGTGGAGTTTTTGAAGATGCACATACGGCACTTGCAGATGCAGCGGCTGTCAAAAACATCATTTCCGAGCAGGTTTATTATGATACTTCTAAAGGAAGAAAATATATTCTAAAATCCTTGAATACCCTTACTCTCGGGGATAATTATGATCTGTCTGGAAAACTCATAAAGAAAAATGGTGATGTGATTTACTCTTTTGGTAAACACCGAGGAAAATCAGTATTTTCGGCAGAAAAAGAGAATCTTAACTATTTAAAATGGTGTTTTAGTAAGAAAATTTTTGATCAAGAAACTGTTGATAAAATCAAAAACACATTTGAAAAAGGTGTATGGGTAAAATGACAATTCTTGTTGAAATGTACTCTCAAGAAGTTGAAGTACCAGTTCAATCTGTTTTAAATGGATTGACTGATATTTCAGATTGTCTCGACCTAGCACAAAAAATTTTTAAAACAGCTGATCGGGAATTCACTGGGGTTCTTGTAGATGAACTTCTCAAAGAATACAAAAGAAGTGCTACAGCAAAATCATGGATAGATGATGCTTTTGAAGCTGCTGAATATGCATTAGTGGAGAAATCATGGAAATCGCAAACACAAAAGAAATAGACGGTAAAAATGGTCTTCGTGTGTTTCTCTATGGATTAAACCGATCCGGTAAAACAACATACGCGAGTACATGGCCACGTCCAATTTTTCTAGTCCCTCATTCAGCTCGGAATGAGATGATTTCAGTGCCACCTGATTACACTGTCATCTTTTTCAGTGGAGTCGAGGATTTTAGAAATACGTGTAAATTTGTTGCCGAGTCTATTGGGAAAAATAAGCCAATAGGTGAGTATGTCCCTAAGACAGTGATCATTGATAATATCACTAGCATGCAGATGTCTTGGGAAGAAGAAATCAAATTTAGGCGGAAAATCAATAAGCTTGAGTGGAGTGATTGGGATACTCTAAAATCAGCATTGGCCTATGCTATGATGACCCTTAATGACTTGCCCGTCCACCTAATTTGGATTGCACACTCATACATCAAAACGTACAAGATTGATGGTGTAGAAGTCCAAAAAGGTGAATGGACAATCAAGGGAGCCGCCTCTCAGTTCATCCCAAATCACAGTGATTTGCTCCTCTACCTCGAGCAAGTTGATAAGGGGAACAGGGGATCTGTGTGGTGCATCCACGGACGTAAAAAAGGGATATGGACTGCAGGGGTCCGTATGCCACTAGCACACCAGAAATCAGCGTTTGCTGTTCTTGAGAGTAATGATAAAGAATTTGGGATACACCCGAATTATGATGATATGGCTTCAAGGTTATCACTACCAACCGTAGAAGAAGATTGGGAACAGTACGTAACCAATCTGAACAAGAAAGGTAAAAGAAAATGAGTATGTTTGTAGTATCGAAAGACCTTTGGGACAACACGTCAGAATATGCACCGAGAACTTTGGTTCCCGAAGCTGTGGGGGCGATCATTGAAGTGGTTTCCGTGGATGAAATTATGGGCAAAAAGAATCCTGGTGATGGATTCCTCAAATTCAGTCTGATCACTGATTTGGAAGACCCAAAAAATCCCGGAGAAACCAAGGAATACAAATTTGACCAGTGGCACAAAGTGATGGCAAATGAGGAGCCTCACCATGATGGCCATGAACGGGTTGTTCGATTTATCAAACAAATCGGCCGACAAGATGTTACAGAAGTTGATGGTGAAGCTCAGCAAATCGATCTGTCCGAGCTTGCTGGTACAGTATTCGTTGCGGACATCCGACACGCAGAAAATAAAAAAGACCCGGACAGTCCCTTTGTAAATTTGTGGTCGGTGAAGCCTTACGAGCCTGCTGAAGAAAAAGAGCAGCCAGCCAGCGAAGAGACTGAAGAAACTGAAGAAGTTTCTGAAGAAAAAGAAGAAGTCAAAGAAGAGCAAGAGAAGGTAGCAAAGAAAGCTGACAAACCAAAACCAGCAAAACCAGGGAAATTCAAACGTCCTGGTGCAGCTCGTTAAAAAATGTGACAGCCCGGAAAGACGGGCATTTATCCAAGTAGTAGAATTGGTAAATACACCGGTCAGTCGACAAAAGAGGGATACAAAGTACCGGCCCTCAAATTGCAGGTTCGAATCCTGCCTTGGGTACTACCAGATCATCTATAAAGCTGTGAGGTGGTGGTGTGCCAAATGGTGTTTTCAGGGAAATCAAAAAATTAAACAGGCATTTACATCAAATGAGTGCGGCTATCGAAAATTTGTCTAGAAATCTCGATAGTATGCTGCGCGAAATCAGTTTACTTGATAATAATTACCCAAGAGCGATTAGACTTCATCCTGATGATGTAGTGAAACCACGGCAACGTAAAAAAATTGAAAAAGACCCCGTGGATGAGTTTACGACTATTCGGACAAAAGAAGAATCAAAAGCGCTTACTGAAAAAATTATCGGTAGTTTGGTTGCGCTACCTGAAGATGAATACATGACTCATAGGGATATTACTGAAATACTGTGGAATGAGTATGAAGAGCCTATGAGGGGGAATAAGACAAAATTTCTAACACAGGTATATACTCGGTTAACGACACTATCTAATCAAGAAAAACTCAAAAAAATACAATCACGTAATAAGCAAAACCAAACAATATCTGCGTACAGACTGGAAGGTGAAAAATGATTGGATTTGGGACGATAGCAAAATTGAAAGAACTGTTGACTGATGACAATCTGAAGTATTTAAAAAAAATACTTACGATGCTGACTGATTCCAAATCACCAGTTTACAACAGTTTCTGGTTAGAATTTCAGCAGGAGTATCCGGGACAAACTAATTTTGAAAATGCTTGGTCGGGACTCAAACAGCTTCGTAAAGTTGTGCTCAGTCAGCTCGGAGAACGATGATGTACGAGCCCAAAGCAGGACCACTGTGCTCTGAGTGTCCACTGTTCTCGACAGGCATCCCGGCTGTTGACCGCCGACCAGTAGACCCTCGGACATGGAATCGCCTCACCATAATCAGTGATATGCCAGGGAAGTCAGAGATGGAAGGTGGATTGCCTTTCTCAGGACCTCCTGGGCGCCTGCTTTGGGCTATTATTTCTACCCTTGGTTACGCTATGGAAGATGTCCACGCCACCCACTGCATTAAATGTGGACAACGTGGGGGTAAGAAACTGACTGAGAAGAGATTGAGACGTGCCGCGGAATGCTGCCGGCCAGTTCTTGCATCGAATCTTCTCGAGAATAGGACCAAAGTTGCTCTGTGTGTCGGGGCAGTGTCATGGAAGGCGATGTCTGGCTTAACCGGCATCGATACCTATCGAGGCACCATCTTGCTCCCAGATGACCAAGAGGAGCCTTGGATAGCGATTCCGACACTGCATCCGGCTGGTATCATCCACACTCCACCGAGGCATATTCTTGTTGAGCTCATGGGCTCAGATATAAAGAAGGCTTTTGGTTTAGCTGACGGATCGGTGACTCCTTGGGAATCCCCTGTGCGAGATGCTATGGATATTGACGATCTGCTATATTGGATAAAAGCAGTTCGAAATCTTAAAGAGCCGGTAGCTGTTGATGTCGAGACAGACGGAATTGACGCTCTGACGTGTAATTTACTCACAGTAGGAATTTCTGCTATACAACCGACGTTTAGGGCGTATTCTATACCTTGGAAACCCGCTTACCCCCATTCGTATACCGAGAGCGAATGGAAGGAGGTGAAGAATGCCTTACTTGGCTTACTCAACGACCCGCAGGTTCCGTTGGTGTTTCAGAACAAATCCTATGACGTGCCCGTACTACACAGGACAACAGGGTCAGAATTGTCTGGGGTGTGGCATGATACACTACTCATGCACCACGCCATTTATCCAAAACTACCTCACACCCTCCAGTCAATTGGAGCCCAGTTCCTTGCCGTCGAATCCTGGAAATCAGATTTCGAATCCTCCACCGACAAAGCCTTCAAAACCATGAATGCAGAAGATGACGAAGAGCTCGTCATCGAAACCCAAAATAAAATCTTATCAGAACTTCTGTGGTACAACGCAACAGACGCTGCGGTCACTATTGAAGTATTCCACAAGTTGAATGAAGAACTCGACCAGATAGATGTTAGAGGGGTCTATGAGAAAGATTGTGAACTTCTCGATTGTGCGATTGATTGGTATTACAACGGGATTGGAGTTGATCTCGACGTACGGGCAGAACTCGCCGTAGAATACAGTGCTCAAATTGAGGAGTATTTGTCCGAATTACGAGAATTGTGTGCGCTTCCTTCGAATACTGAATTTGTAGATGATATTGAAGCAGCTGGGAAAGAAGTTTTAGCGGTTCGAGCTGTTCGGAATGCTAATCGAAGAACAATCCGGAAGCTCATAAAACTTGATTCATTGTCAGCGGAAGGTCGTTCAATTAAACTGGCTATCCTTGATGATTTAAATAGTAAACTAGAAGAACAAGAAGTACAAGTTAAATCAGCTGAATTATTGCTCAAAACACTAAGAAAACAGCCATGTCAGGAAACTTTTAATCCGAATAGTCCTGATCAGCTCAGAACGGCAATTATCGAGGGTCGGGGAATGACCCCAACAAAAGTCACAAAGAAGACTGCACAACCATCTACAAGCAAAGATGCTTTGTGGGATATGCGAGATGATGAATTTGTAGGGCTCCTATTCCAATACAAGACAATTCATAAACTTCATTCAACATACATCAAAAATCTTGAAAAGCATTTGCATAGTGATGGCCGGATCCATCCTATTTGGAAATTGCATTCCACACCTTCGGGAAGATTTGGGACAAAACCAGCTGTACAAAACTGGCCTAAGAGTATGAGAAAGATGCTTATACCAGCCGAAGGTAACAAAATTGTAGGCGCCGATTATTCAGCTCTTGAATTGAGAATACAGGCTTTATTTGCTGGTCAAGAAGACCTTATAGCTGCATTTAATGACAATATCGATATCCATAAAAGGCATGCTACTTGGTTCTTCGGTAAAGTGTTTGATGATGCGGATGATGAAATAAAAAGTGCTCTACGTGGCCGGGGAAAAAACGTTACTTTTGGGAAAATTTATGGTGCTGGTCCGGATACTCTTTATGACCAAATTCGTGAGAAACGGCCCGATGTTAAGACTAAAAAAGAACAACACCAGCTCAAAATTGAAGTTAGAAATATGGCCGCGGTTCTCGATAAGAAATACCCAAATCAGCGATTATGGTCTGATTGGGCAATTTCTCAGGCAAAAGAGTACAACAGCGTAAAGACCCCTCGTAGCCGCCGTATCCGGAAATGGCCTATGGGTGAAATTACTCCAACAGAGCCTCCTAACCATCTCATTCAAGGTAGTGGCGCTGATATTATGAATGAAGCTACGCTTCAACTAGTAGCGGCTTTAAAAGAACGTGGCTGGTATCAAACTAGAGTGTGGATCATCCTTCAAATACATGATGCTTTGTATCTTGAAGTAGAAGAGGAAATAGCAGAAGAAGTAGCTAAACTCCTTGAAGAATGTATGTATACCGAATGGACATATACCAGTCCAGTAACTGGAATATCGAATACAATGAAGTTCCCGGCAGAAGCGGCTATAGGTAACCGGGTAAGTGAAGTTTGATTTTTTTGCCAATATGCTGAATGTAGGATAGAATATCGCCATGGCGGATACATCAAAAAAATGGGCTACTTTGACAATCAAAGTGAGTCCAGAACTTATTGAACGAATTCAATCATTTGCAGATGATTCTGGTTTAATTCGGTCTACAGCCGCTCGGCTGCTTATCGGTATGGGCCTGGAATCAAAGTACGATAAATCTGTTTTGTTAACTCTAATCGATAATGCACAATCAGATGCATTATTGAGATTAGACCGAATTGTCGGCGAAGGTTTAGTTGAAATTAAAGACAGGTATTTCAACGAAAGATAGTGGAGAAACCAATGGCACGTTCTTGTAAAAGAATAGTTCGCAATCTCACTGGTGCTGAGATCACTAAAAAAATCAAAGCGGGCAAGCCCCTAGTAGTCCAGTTTGCCAGCCCTTACTGTGGAGCCTGCCATGAAACGAATCCCCATGTCGATAAAGCAGCTAATGAACTCTGCGGTGATGTGGAAGTAGTTCGAGTGAATGTCGATATAAACGATAAGTTTGCTGACAATCAGAAAGTCGAAGACCTTCCCACTGTGGCTGTCTACAATGGTGGTAAAGAAGTTGCCCGCACAGTTGGGGCAGATACTACTGGTGCCTTCGTCAAGCTCGTTAAACAGGCTCTCAAAAAATAATGGTACCCTGTGAAATATGGGCATTGTACTGGTCTGGTTATCACTTGATTTGTACGATTATATATTTTACAATCTTCATACTCGGCCAAACAAAACCATTTGCAGAGACAGAAAATGGACTCATGGTTGTCGAAGTAACCAAAGGTTCTTGGCTTTATCGATTATGGCATGGTGATAAAATCACCACGAATGGTTTTGCTCTTGGTTTCTTTATCATCATATCTCCATCGAACCCTGCCAATAACATTCGACTGATACGGCACGAGAGTACCCACGTTTGGCAGCAAGTACTTCTAGGGCCCCTACAGCCTATTTTGTATTTGCTCTTCTCTGGGATGCTTCTGGTTGTGCTCAGAGACTTTTGGAAAGCGTACTACTACAACCCGTTTGAAATTCAAGCGAGGAGGTCTGAATAATGGTCGCTAAATATATAGGCCCCCCGATAAAAGGGAATGTAAATCCTCGAATCGTCACTATCAAAGATTCAGACCTTCTCACTATAGCCCGCGGACTCATCGGAGAAGGTGGATTTAAAATAGATGAAGCCACTGCGTCAGCAATGATGTGGGCACTCATGAATCGAATCATGCTCACTAATGCGCGGTACCCAGGAACTACCAGACCCTATGAATACAGAGAAATGTGGGAATTATTTTCACAACCAATCAATACTCGCTGGGATGGTATCGAAGGGAATGAACCAGCAAATTTGTCAGACTTTTGTGTCCCGGGTGGTAAATGGGAAAATTCAAAATTCTGTTCTGTTGACCGGCTAGAGCGTAGAGCAAATATTTCTAGTATGTCTTGGGATGATATTCCTACCAATGTAGTGAAGTGGGTTCGCCAGTTCCAAGCAGGAATTCTGTTTCCCCCCGATGAATTCGCAACAAAGACCAACCGTTCGAGAATTTCAAACTGGTCAGCTACCACACTGAAAACAGATAAAGGGGTCCCAATCCCCGAGGAGTATTCTTGGGGCTTTAAACTTGGCGGTGAATGGTTCTTTGAAGATTCTTATCTCCGAAAAGGGGAAGTCATAGTCGAATCAGACCCCGAGGGATTTACCCCAGCATCTCCAGAAGGATTTATCCAGCTCGGTATTGCTGGGGGCCTAGTACTCACTGGCGCAGTTGGTGTGGCCTCATACATGCTTGCAAAATATGTTTTCTAGTGAATAGATTCAAAAGGTCCTAGTCTAAGGACCTCAAAAAACAACAAACAAAAGGAGAAACTATGGTCCGTTTATGGACACAGCCAAATAAATTAGGAATGATGGTAATTATCGTATTTCTATCGTTGCTGGCCTTGCCTGCAGTAGTGTGGCCTATTGAGCCCGCAGAAGCCCCACCAGCTCGAGTAATAAAATCCGATAAGTATTCCACTGATCCTCAAACAGAATGGGTACAGACCTACATAGAGAAGTTCTCAGAGAGCTTTAAGAATTCTCGTGCCGGCCGAAAGGTCATTAAACGAGCTCCCGAGCTTTCAAAGCTCATCGTAGAACAGGCAAATCGGTTTGGTGTTGATCCAAAATTACTCACAGTGGTGGTGCGCTGTGAGTCAAGTTTTCGTGAGGGCATGCTTAAAGGTAAAATCAATAATGTCGGCGAACTTGGTTTAGCACAAGTACACGGAACCGCAAAGAATAAAGCGAAAAAACAAGGATGCGATATCAATACTTCCGAAGGACAGCTCTGTGCGGGGGCTTATTGGCTTTCTGTAGGGCTCGAACGGTGCAAGACAACAGAAGGAGCGCTTCATTTTTACCAAGCCGGTAAATGTCATTCTAAAGCATATGGGCCAGTTTATCGGATGAGATTGCTCAAAAAGGCAGGGGTTGTATAGGTGGGACTACTTCACGCAGCGAAATCCATCACTTTGAAATTGTATGGTGGGGTCCGCGTGGTCATTCCTGAATCGTACATTATATGATCCATCATAGCTAAAAGCTCCCCCTCGAGTTATTCGAACTGTCCCTTCCGGTGATTCCCAAGATGTCCCATCATTCGGCGCCCCATTGTAGCTATCATGATACCAATCTTGAATCCATTCCCAAACATTTCCTGACATATCACAAAGGCCTTGAACCGTGTTCCCTTCGGATTTGCTACATACCGACATAGTTGAGCCCGTCCCGCAACCGTCGCCATCCTCTTTAATAACTGCCATCTCACAAGTGGCTTCGGAATTTCCCCATGGATACAAAACAGGTTGCCCCGCATTGGTGGCCGCGTATTCCCATTGCGATTCGGATGGCAGGTTCCCACCGACATATTCACAAAAGTCTTTCGCTTGAAACCAATCTACATAATTGACGGGATGGTTTGTTCGTCCGGGCCAAGTAGCATTAACCCCGGATCCAGGCTTTGAGCATACGCCATCATCAACACAGTCTCTGTACTGCGCGACAGTGACTTCCGTTTTGAGCATTTGGAAATCGGGCAAATTAACAGTATGGACCGGTAGTTCATTCCCGTTCTCAACCCCAAAACCCATCTCAAACGACCCCCCAGGGATTTCAACCCATTCGAGCTCGATTATTTCATCTGTATCCGAGTCTGTATCGAGCTCTTCTTCATTTGCAGCACAGAGCGACCCGGGAAAAACATCCGGATAGATTCCATCTACAAACGCAGGAATCTCAACACAGTGATACCCGGTCTGGCAGATACTAGGATCATCGGTGCAATCCAAAGTACATGTCAGAATGTCCCAAAACACATCCACCCCCGCCAAATCTGGCACACAAAATGCCTCTTCTTGGCAGATACAATCAGCGTGTGTTTCGCACGGACTGTTAACGCAGGTTTCCTCTGATTCCGTCTCTGTTCCCGTGTCAATGCTTGAATCTGTCTCTGTTTCTGTTTCTGTTTCTGTTTCTGTTTCTGTTTCAGTATCCCCCTGTGTTGTGTCGCTATCAATGATGATAGCAGTATCACTTCCCGCGTCGTCGGGGATGTCCCCACTATTTGCTGGTAAACACCCATTCATAACGATTGCTCCCAAAACCCCGTAAATCAAACGCTTCATACTAACTCCTTTTGTTTGTTCCCTCACCAGACCGCATATCAAAAATATGCGGCCTATCAGGGAACAAAGTACAAAGGAGTATCCAGCTAAAAATATGAAGCTTCTTCGAGCCTTATTGTGAAATTTGTTGCTTCTTGTTCAGATTCAAAGGAGCCTAGTTCAACCGGTTCCCCCAAATCATGGCAATCGCCATCTTCGTCGATTTCCTCGATATGTACCCAAACTTTGTATTTCATTTTAGTTATCTACTTTCTTTTTTGTCCAATCGTCGCACATGGGCATGACGACGGCAGATCTGTTCCCACAGGTGAACAGTACGGGATCAAGCGAACCATTGAAAGAAATCGACATTGAATCCCACCATGACATTGCATCATCGACATATTGTTTATTGAAAACAAACCGAACACCCTCAATTTCAATCCGATAAACTGGCATACCAGTTGCGAGATGAGCATCCACAAAATCTTGTGGAGTTACTTTGATTTCACGGTGGTCACACATATCTGGTCGCGGTGTTACTTGGTCAAGTGGGGGAAAATCATACCCGTCATATTCAATTTTTACCAGCTTTCCGCGTTTGACTTCGAACCGGGCCCCAGGTGTGTAATTTCCATTCGGGATTCTGGCTCTATGCACTCGGTGGCCGTCCGTCGCGGCAATCTCATCTTTTGAAATTGCACAAATACTAGTAAGGTATTTTCGGTCCTTATCGGTACCTATCGCAAGCGACACAAAGACCGGATCAAGATCTTTTGCACGTGCCGGGACCGGACGAACCTTCTCAGCATAGTCGTGCAAAAGATTTCCAAAAAAATTCATCAATTCTTGATTACGCGAATCATAATTTTTTTCGATATGACTTACCAATTCTTGGTAGTCCATTGATCCGCTCAATTTTGGTGTATGTCTTAAGATGAAATTAACGATTTCTTCATTATGACTCATTCTAGTTTCTCCCTTTTTGATGTTCTCAACAATGATTCCCTCTTTAATATAGTGGAATTGCTCGAGCAAACATTTGCCCATCTTCATTACTCCATCCTGTATCTGACTCCATATGGTTAAAGAAATTATCGGGATGAACCTCTTTATCGATTTCCAAAGTATCGAGTTCAGTGAATGTATATCGTTGGGCGCTTTGGAAATTCAATACCCAAGTAGACCCCGTCCAATATTCCTTTTGTTCATTCAGTATTACGAAATGCAGTTCCATGATTTTCTCCCTTTTATTGGTTCCCTCAATTGGCCCCATATCAGCGATATGAGGTCTATCAGAGAATCAATCTGCCATGTATATCTTTTCAAATGCCTTTACAGGGGCCCAATCATCACGATGGATTTCACAATTATCATCTATCAATCCCTTTTCATGGGCATGTACAAACCAATTTCCCATATCATTTTTTAGTGAATCCCCTTCAATAAATAGGTAAGTATATTCACATAACTCCCCATCAATTGAAGATCTTAGATATTCATCTCTTGAATTGAATTTACTAACTTCACGAGAATTCCCATAATGTTGTGGTGTCCCATTATCAACCAATAAACTGGATATATCTCCCATTTCTATCATAAACTTTACCCTATAAGCCGATTTGTGAAATGTTTCTAGCAAATACCCATTATGCCGGAGGTACCCATCAAAATGGCAGTAAACAGCGATTACTGTTCCATCCTCTAACTCCATACCTATCATACTGTTTGTACTCATTCTGGTTTCTCCCTTTTAATAGTTCGTTCAACAAGGACTACATCAATGATGTAGGCCCAATGAAAGGACTATTTCATGTGAAAAAAATTCTACCGCGTTCGATAATTTCTGTAATATCTAAATTATAGCAAGTCGACTCACAATATTTTATTTGATGGCTTGTTTGGAGTTCATGGTCATATTCAGCCGTATCGGGATAAAGCCTTAATACCTCAGTTTGGTAGACGGTATCTTGATCATCATCCCGATATTTTGTTACCGGACCGGTAATCATATGATTATCAATGGACGTCTCAAGACATTCACAAAATGCCTCGAAGGATTTTCCTCTTTTTTTAGCAACTTCGATAATGGTATTATCCATATCTACAATCACATACCGTCCTATTAATTTTTCCATGATTTTGTCTCCCTATTTTGACGGAAAATTATTTTCCCGTCATTTTCTCGTTCTATTATTTGACGGACCAGAATTCGGATAATTCATAAAAATCGTTAACGGATATTTATTTTATATTTTTCCGTAAATACTGGAAAATAAAAGGGAAAAATAATTTGAATATCTCTGAATTTCCGTCGTCTAATATACATTATCCGTTATCATTAAAGGACGGGTAAATAAAGACATGTAGACGGAAAAACTACATGTCGGATAATTCATTGAAAATTACATGTCGGATAATTCAATACAGAATTATGAAAAATAAAAAGAGTGAAAAAATTTGAATTATCCGTTTACCGAGTCCGTCAAATAAGAGCACAAAGGGAAAACAGTCCATTAAGGACAGAACAAAAACAGGGAGAAGAAGATGACTTTCATGGCAAACAGAAACGAGATGCTTGACGCATCTCAGGTTAATCAAATCATCAATGTGACTCCAATGGGTGCCCGCCACAAAATTGTTCATCCGGCAGACGCCCTATCTCAATTTCGAGGAGAGCTGGTCAATCGGGGTCTTGGGATTGTTAGTGAGGACTTGGCCGCTACAAAACCAATGCTCGATACGGGATACGGCAAATTTTTTGCTATGTTTCATCTTGATTTGAACTCAAGTGATGCAGAACGCAATTTCTCAGTTGGCTTTCGGATGAGTACCGACGAAACGATTTCCTTTGCAGCTTGTTCGGGGACAAATACGCTCATTTGCTCAAATCTTTGTATCATGGGTGACTGGGTAGTTACCCGGAAACACACAATCAATATGGATCTCGCCGGACTCTGTTCTGAGATTGTCGAGCCTGCATTGTCTCGATACCAGGATACTGAGAAAGTGATTGAGCTCTCGCGCTCGATTGGAGTCGGTTCCCGGGCAGCCAAATTTGCGGCAGGGGAAGCACTTGTAAATGGGACACTCTCCCCGGCGCAAGTTCGAGATGCGACGGTGATGTATCTTGATGCTGAGAAACGGAATGACGTTCCCGAAGTTCGTGAGCGAAACCTTTGGGGGTTACAATCGGCATATACTCGCGTTGTTGGTACATTGCCTGCCCATCGCCGAGTGACCGCGAGTGATTCAGTTGGCCGACTATTCGGGAATCTACTGCAAAAGGCTACAAACGAGGTATAGTTCTAATTCATTGCTAATCCCGTGCTAATTTGTACGGGGTTAGCTTTTGGAGGGGAAAATGAGTTTATTTATGTTTGGGGTTACCTCCGAAGAACTTTCAGAAATGGAAGTTACGCGGCGACATAAAATTGCTCAAAAAATCGGAGGAAAAGTTTGTGGATTTCGGTATATTTACCCAGAAGGTGGGGAGCAAGCCCGCGGATGGTTCTATAAACCAACCACGAACACCCGTATTGATGGAAAAATCGCTCGTAAAATTCTAGAAGCTTGTGGTATTGAGGGGTCGTGTTCTCGGGTATCTGAGAAACCGAAACAACGATTTCTGAAATATGCACCCCATCTGCACCTAGATTTACTCAATTTTATCGATTCAGCTGTAGAAAAGGCGTATCGTGAAATTGCAGAAGGATATCGGGAAACAACACCAAACGAGGCTGAATTGCTTGACATACTAAGCAAGTTTATTGGTAAATAGTTGAGTGAGGGTTCCCCATAAAAGGGGAACCATCTCTTTCATTGGTTGTAGTGGGCCCGTTTGGGCGACCTCCCTTGCCCGTGTTCGGCGGGTCCACTAGAGTCAATGAACCGAGGGATCAAAATGGAAAATAAGAAAGTGGAACTTGATCCGTTCTGTATGTCGGACTGCACCGAGCGGATAAACAAGGCACTTGAGATTCTGTATATAGGGAAAGAACGACTGGTTCAGCCACATTACGCGGTGGAGGGCACCCATTATGCGATAGCTAAAGCTATCAATGAGGCTATAGCAGCCCTACAAGACGAAAAATAGAGCCAATTTGCATAAAAGGGAGGCAAGTTATGGCGAAGAAAAAGATCGATTATTTGGGGTATGATCCCGGAATTATTGATGCATGGTTCCAGGTCTATGAGGAATGCACAAGTTATAGGCTTGGATCGATGAATTTATACCAATTGATTGGTAGTTTACCACAAGAACATCGGCGGGTTGTGGCATCGATGCTCACATTATCTAGATGGATAATGAAGTCAAATTATGAACATGATTTACCATGCGCTTTGTGTGCACTCAGAGTATCCACATGTTGGGAATGCCCATTTAAAGAGGTATTCCCAGATGACACTTGTGGAGAGGCAATATGTTCAAATAATGTTGCTGAAATGGCCTCTAAAATTTACGCGAATGAGTACCGAAAGGTATTTGGGGGGTAAATTATGGCAAGGGACCCAATACAGGCGAAAGATTTGGCTATCATAAAGTTGTTGACTTATTCTGTGACGTTTCGAGAGTTAGCAACTGTTTTAGAAAATTCCCCGGGTGAGTTTACATTACAGGGAATCAAAAGTGTGGTCAATCTTGGAAAGGAAATTTCTGAGGTTTTCAAATCATTGGAAGGTCATAGAGAAAGGGAGGTTTCGTTATGATTGGTAAGGTGTATACTTTGGTTTTTGAAAATGGAGTGTTCATCACAGAAAAGGCAAATAGTTTTGTCAAAGCGATGGAATTAGCTGAAGATGCTGGTTATACAGTCAGTAACCTTCTCCGAGCAAATGTGTGGAGGAATAGCAGAAAAAGTGTTCGGTCTATCAATTTCTTGGTTGGTGGCGAAGACTGTAGAAGGAGGGAAATCTAATGGCCAAAATTACAGAAAGTAAGATACGAAAAGGTGCTGTAATATTTCCCGCTAAGGGGATAGGTGATTTGGAAAATCGGTTTGATAAGTGGGAAATCAAGGTCGAGCACTGTGAAGCAAAAGAGTATACCGGCAAAGTGATTGACACTATCCGGGCATACACAAAAAAGAAATCAAATAAACAATGGTTTCCAGTATATGAAAATGAAAAATGGTTGCCAGGAATGATGAATATTCCAGCGGCTGATCGAGTATGTTTGGCGAGTTATTTAGCGTGTCTTGAGGAAAATATTTACGATTGATTATTCTGGTTTCCAGCCTTTTTCAGCAAACAATTCTGGATCTTCAAAAGCATAAAGCACTTTAGTAACTTGTTTCTCCTGTTTTACTGAGAGGTATTGAGCAATATGAAGAATGTTGTGCCTCTTGTATGCCCGATAAGCGAGAATTAACCTAATTCGCTTCGTGAGCCCCCCAACTTCCATATCGATACTCTCAGCACATCTTTTTAGAGCAACTGCTATTTTCTTTTTTGCCGATGTAATTTTAAAATGGTCTACAACGTCTGGAGAAAGTACGTCGGCAAGTATGCCCCATTCCCAGGGGTAATCGATCAATATCTTTAAAAATTTTTTAGCACTAGCACTCGAAACAATACGGACCCCCATTCTATCCCCCCTAATTCGGAGTCCTCCTGTTTCCATTGCTATCTCAATATCTGCTTTTGCGCAGTAAACAGCCTCAACTTGAGTGATCCCTGTATGGAACATCAAACCAACAATTGCGTGAAGGTACGTATTCTTTATCCGTGTGACGCTCTCTAGCAGTCCCTTATATTCTTCATTAGTTAATGGGCGCCTAGGTACTAAATTTACATTGTCTAGCCGCCTAGTATCTGTAAGCTTTGCTGGCCTGGTCGACCGACTTAAAGAATAGATAGTCTCATGTGCCCATTTTTTATCTTCTTCTGGTGATTTTTTATCTTGAATCAAAAAAGCACAAAATTTTCGTACTGACGCTTTGATTGTATTTCTATAATTCTGCGGTTTGGTTACGTCATATACGAGCTCAGCCGGAGTGAATTCGGAGCGAAGAACTCTCCAAACCACAGCGGAATCCTTTTCTGCTGTGTTATACGAAGCACCGAGTTTTTCAGTATTCCACCTAGTAAATGGGCGCATTATTTTTTTACCAGAAGCGGCTTCAGCTTTTAGTTTTTGCCGGTATTCTTTAATATTTGGTATGCCCATTTTTACGGGAACATCACCCATTAAAATTTCTTGATATTCAATGCATTCATCTTCAATACTTCGTGTCATTTTTCTGTCTCGATACAAAGCGCGTGAGAGCGGCAACGTGGGCACTCACCATAGTACCCAGCTCTTTTTGGTAAATGGTCTAGGGTTTCATATACAACTGTTGTGCGGATAGAGCACCCGCATCTCCAGGCATAAGTGACATCAAAAGTAGATAGATATTTCTCATGATTATTGCTTAACCGGATAATCGCTTTTTTTGTCGTTTCTTGTCTTCTACGTCGGATAGTCATACCGATTTTATCAGTACCCTCTGATTCAATTTTGTACAGACAAGAGATACTAGACGAATGGGAGAAAATTAAGTTCTTCTCTTCATTATTGATACCTCGAGGATCTTGGGTTACAGATCCTTTCCGTTCAATATGCTCTACAACAGATTTCTTATAATCTGGCATGTAGGATAAAATGGATTCATTCAATTTTTTAGCAAGATTTTTTTGTTTTATCCAGTAATCTTTTGGTCGAATCTGGGGCATTTTTGCTGTTTCGCCCTTGATTTGTTCACCATTAAGTAAATTATGGTAGACCATGATTGTGGCGTTACAGTACGGGCTAGAGCATATGTCTTTTCTGCGGTCTTTTGTGATTTCATCTCCGCAAATCCCACAATATTTTATAGTGTAGAATTTCATTTCCCAGTACTTAGAAACAGTATTGCCGTGAGTTCTCCAAGGGCAATTACCCAAAGAGATACTTCTCGAATGATTCCAAATTTTCTTTTGCTAGAATTGTCTTTTTGATAACTATCGTATGATAACTGCAAATAATCGACTTCACCTTGCAGCACTGAGGATAAAATATTGTATTGGTCTATTATCCCTTTAAGTTTTGAAATCTCTTTATCCTTTATTCCTAAGCGTAGTTCATAATTTATCACATCTTGGCGCATTCCCACATAATCGATATGTATCTTGCGGAGACTCTTGTATCCTTCTAAATCAACACACCGATACTCTGTATTATCTATTTTTGCTCTTTCCCACTGGGGCCATTGATGCTCTTCTGCTGAGATGTTCTTTGGCAATACGGTCAACATCATCAAAGTTATTACCACAATCAATTGCTTTATCCACTTCATCTCGAGCATTTGATTTTTCCTCCATTTCTTGGGAAATTTTTTTCTCTTCAATCTTTAGATTTTCAACTTCATCTTGACTATTTTTGATATTCTCTGACAGATCATTTACTAATTGTTCATGAACATTAATTGATGCAAATGTTTTTCGGGCAGGCCAAGCCAAAATTACAATTACAGCAACTAGCCATCCTAGCAAAAGCCAAAAAATTACTTTGGCCCACATTGGTTTTTGATCTATCCATTTTACCAAATTATCAATCATAGATGTCCTCTAAATCTTTCCCAATCTCATCTATTCGTTCACCTTGCAGATATCTCTCAGTAGTGGTTACTTGGTTGTGGCCGAGAAATTCCTTTACCTTGAGCAAATCTCCTGTTTTCTTCCAAAGTTTATCTGCAGCTGTATGTCTGAGCCTATGTGGATAAATTGTAGATGGATCAATACCGGCCCCTTCTGAAATTACTCTCAATGCTCGATATACTTTTCGATATGCTGCGGCAGACCGGTCATTTATAGGAGTTTTCGGAGAAATGATGTCGGCAACAGTGTTCCAAGACTTATCCACAGTTAAAAGTGTTTTGAGTTCATTCTCAACAAAATTGGCGGGGAGCCGTCGAGATTTACCACCTTTTGTCTGAATCTCCAGTACATCAGATTTTAGAGCTGCTACAACTCGATTACGGGACATTTCAATTAAATCCACTCGCACTCGTAAGCCGAGCTTTACCAGGAGGCTGAGACATGGCCATATCCACCATGGTTTCTGTCCTTCTAGGCTGTTTATCATATTAATGAGCGCGGCTGACTCAGTGGCGTCTAGGGGCCTTGAGACGCGACTAGGTTTATCTGACTTTTTCACCATTTTCACAATTCTAATACTATCGAGCTCATTGATCAAATCAGTATCTTTTTGGAACTTGGCCCACTGTTTTATAGCAGCTCGAGCACTTTTCCTTGTACTGGCAGCTCCCTCATTTAGAATTGCTGTCATAGATTTCCGCTTGAGTGCTTGCCGGACATATCCGACATAGACTGTAATTGAACGAGAACTGATTCCCTGTTCTGCTAGATAGTCTTGAAATTCGTCCATCTATTCTCCCATTATGGAATGCTGCTGGTCTTCATTCAATCCAGGCTGGATACCTGTGAGTACCCTGTGCTGTAATTCATGAGCAATCAATCCCACGGTATCTTTGATTGTTATCTTATCTTTTGTAGACGAATCTTCTGGATGAGTATATAGTGGAACCTCCGGGGCCTCTACCTCTATGTACTTACCAAAACATGAACCGTGAAGCTTTCGCCCCTTATAACTAATCGTCCCAGTATCTCGAAGAGTAACAAAGGTTACCGGCATAAAATAATCACCGAAAGCTCCACCTCGATTTGTAGCTAAAGTGTAGATGGACCTCACAAACACTCGATCCACCAAAATATTGTGAGGAAACCAGACACCTGGATCAATAGTGTCCACTAAACAGTACTCCACAACCATATTTTTCGAAGACAGAGAAGCCCCGGGAGCCTCATCACAGAAAGCAATAGGAGCTCTACCCACAATACCTTCCCAGGTATCTTTAAACCCAATCACAGAGTCAATCCGCTCCTTTCGATCATGGTACTGCTTGAGGAATCCACTAAAGCCTATCGCAGTCAAACCAACCCCCGCAGCTACAAGAATAACTCTAGCTACTATCGGAATTTCCGATATGAATATCGAAAGTAGTATCCCCGCCAGTCCCCCGAGTACCGGCAATATCCACAGCAACATCATCCAAGACATTAGCGGATAATACTCTTGGACCGTTTCTTTCGCTTCCTGTTCTCTTTTCATTATCTGCTCTGCCTCTTCTTTCATTGAGAAATAGGCTTCACCTATCGATAGTGCTATCCGGATAATTTGGTTAATTGTCAATATTTTCAATGGTTTTCCGCCAAAGTAAGTTTCATTTTGTGATCCGTTCAAATTTTAAGCGTAGGTTTACTACGTCATTGATATATTCATTCAATGTGTCTGCATTAAGTCTTTTGGCAACATCAATATCAATTGTGAGGCGGTCAATATGCGATTGCAGCATATTTGCAAGGTATCGGCGTCTATTCGCATCAATATCCTCTTGTGTCGCGATACTTGCCTTTGCGGGTTGGCTGTGGTTATCCCCTTTCCTGTAGCCGGTTGTTTTATTCCATATACTCCCATCATCGAGGTATACATATTGTTTTGTTACACGTTGGACGCCACGAATTCTGTCATGTTTATACGAAGAAAGTGATGAGATTAAAACAAGATCTCCTGGTTTTGCATCTTCAAATTTTTTTCTTTTAGTGGTCATCTGCCCCTCTATTATTTTTTGGTTTTTCGGACACTATTCCCCAAATTCAATCCGCTCTCCATCCACAGTAGTCACCCCATCAAAGAACTGTTCAAGGAGGAACGCTACACCCGCTTCTTTATGTTCATGCTTTGGGTCAAATGACCTCATACAAGCTCTGATTTGCCTTATGGCCATTTTGAAATCAATACCTTCTTTTGTGTGGAATACTGTTTTAGGGTCTAGGCCATTGAAGAACCAGGTACTGACAATTCCATTTGCATTAGTTCTCGATTTCAGCCGTTTAGGGATTTCAGGCCATTCCGGCATGAACTTCCCGATAACTCCGGCACCAAAGGCTAGATCAACATCAGATACTTCTACGGGTGTATCCCACTTCTTTTCTTCTGAGTTTTTCATGATGCGTCCATTCATCAAAATTGTTCGATTTTTTAGAGTTCCTCCGACGGTATCCGGTAAAGGAATTTGTAGTTTTCTGGGTCGCCCCAACTCGTATGATTGGCATCCCAAAGTTCCCCATCTTTGTTATCTCCGATCATTCGCGCCACCCATAACCCCACCCATGAGTTCAACCATTTTGAACGGGGAATCTAGACAGTCTTCGATACGTGCCTGTGTTTCGCTAAACCCCACGACTTCCCCACAAAGCATATGCAAGTGGGAAGGCACTGTTATGCTGTTCCTTGCAAACTGAATACCCTTCTCAGTCGGCCTGTACAGTCCACAAGTTCCTCCAGAACTGTTGTTCTCGGGCTTCCGGTCAATCAATCCCCAGTGAACCAAATATGAACCGTCAGTAGAGGCTTTCCGCGCCGACGTCACAAGCTCCCTAGTCGAGTACCACCGTTTTTTATTGTTGTACTGCCGGACAAGCTGAATAAGAAATGTGGCCATCTCATTGTGGAGCTTGCGCCTATACAGCTTCACGTATCGACCACAGACCGGACAATCAATTCCCGGGCTCGAGTAGTCAATCACCATCTGTTTCAAATCCTCCACTACTGACGATACCAGTGGAGATTCTTCAATCGATTTATCTAGGTTTTTATGTGCTATTTTCATGCTGTTATTGCCTTTTACAAATGCATGTTTCGGCCCACCCAATTTTGAATCAGGGTAAGGAATTTTTTAAAGAAATCCGTTCTTGATTGGTAGTACCGTTTGGCCCGTTAAAGCGCATAATCGCCGCGGTAACCCTCCTGTATTTCCGGGGGGCTTGGTGAATAACCTTACGTAGCTGCACAAGACTTTTGTTCATGGTAACTAGACGATACCATTTATGGATTAATTCAGGGTCGTACCCCAAATAGTCTATATCTTTGAGTTCCGCAGTGATCTCCTATTCTTTAAGCTCGCCATCTGACCGGAATTCGCCCATATTTAGGATCTCTATCTCTTCATTATAGAACTCACCTTCACCGTGTTCCGCGAGTTCAATTGCTTCATCCTCGCTATCAGCCTCTACAACGAGTGATTGCCACCCTTCTGCAGTGATTATTTCTGCTGTTACTATGTATTTTTTCTTTTTTGGCTTTGTGTCGGCAGACATAAGTCCTCTTATTTGTATCTCAAATGTGTATTGTCTGTAACGAGCTCGGCTCCCACAATCCGTTCCCCACGTTTCAGTGCAGCAAGGATTTCAGTTTTTGCTGGCCGCAGTGTCTTCACCACATAGTCAGATTTCTCATACAGATCACAGAGTTTGTCCTCATCCACTACTTGAACAGAAGGATTCGATTTCTGCAAACGAACACTCGAGAAGTTTTCAGTGTTCATTTTCTGGATTTCGAGAATCTCCATAGAGCGCTTCACGTACTCTTTAAGCCAGTCTCCACGTTTCTTGACCGTCTTTGCGTGGTCACCCAGCGCCTTGGCTCTACGCTTGTACACGTCGGCTTGTGCGTGAAATTCTTCGACCATCAGAAGGCACCGATCAATCTTGTACTCGATCCCCTCTTCGAGCCCATTCATCTGATCAACCCACTCGTCTTCAACCACACCTTCATTGTCTTCAATGCTGAATAGTAGTTGACGAAACTGGTCTACGAGCTCATTTAGCGTTGCTTTTCTTGCTGTGTTTTCTATCATATAATTTCTTTCTTTTATAGACTTTGTCTGAACATCTCGGACAGTAACATCCAGTTATTTTTTCAGTTCCTACAGGATAATTGGTGAAGATCCACCATTGAGCTTTAGTATTGTTTACGACAACTGATTTTTTACAGCAGTCACATATTCTTTTTAAGCAGTTATTGTCCATTTCTACTCAATCATTTTGAAAACCATTTTTTACTCCTTTGTTAGAAAAACTTGGGGCCACATAAGCAGGGGTGTGGGGGCCTACACAGAAAGCCTTATCCACTCATGAGAGACCAACAGAATTCAAGTAGGCTATCCTGTCTGCTCATGTTACCCGGCTTACCCTTTCTGCTTATGTGGAGCCTATCCCCAAGGTGCACAAGTTATTTTTTATCAGTCCACTTGCTGCAGAAGTAGGTTGATTCATGCCACAATGATTTGGGCTCATACTGGCAGCGGCCCCAAGGACCCTCCCCAGCCATACGTTCAATCTCTTGCTGATCTGAGGGAGAAAGAGTCTTAGCAAATACCCACCACCTGCAGGTTCCACAATTCTCAACATTTGACTCGTCTACGAAGCTATTACAAGTATGCAATGGGTGTGTCTCCCCGGGAAGAGCAGCACATCTCCCAAGCATTCCGAGTCTCGTAGGTGTAGTCCAGTGTTTACAAGATTGACAGCAATCTAATTTCTCCATGGTTTCTTTGATAATCTTTTCTCTGAAATGTGCGCAAGTATCCTTAAGATATGTGGTGCCCCCGGTATCTGTGCATATTCCGATAATTTCTCCAATTTCATTCTGCGCAGGGTGAACCCAATACTCACAAAATTCGCATATTCTAGTAGATTCCATGTTCATGGTTTCTCCCATTTTTTAAGAAATTTCCTCGGCAAAATCGTTTTTATCGCAATTTCCCCTGCGGGTCAAGGAACAAAACGCATTTTGTTCCAGGATAGGTATACAATTGTATACCTAGATATTTTGCCCCTTGACCTATGGGTCCGAATACGGTAAAACAATGGAAATCGAGGGGAATTATTACTGTACTGGGTAAAATAACGGATAACTAGGGGAAATCATGGAAGTATTGTTCACAGACCTCCAAAAGAATATGATGCGCCGGATCATGTACTTAGAGGACCAAATAAAAGTATCTATTGAGACGTCCAACATAAATTTCAAAATCATGCAAAAGGACTTTTTGGTCTTGCAAAGTGAAGTATCTGAAATTATAGAGACGGTCAAAAAAATCATAGACGGCCTGTATCCAGAAGAATGAGAAGAAAAACCGCCACTAGCCTTGAACTGAGGAAATCATGAAAACAAAGAGCCCCGGTAATGAAGACGGCCACTACAGTGGAGAAATCCAACCGGTCGATTATGCCGAAGCCCAAGGCTGGGCCCCTGGAGCATACCAGTTCTCGATTATTAAGTATGTTACCCGTTATCAAAAAAAAGCGGGGATACTCGATCTTGAAAAGGCAAAATGGTTCATAGAAAAGCTTATAAAATTTGAGCAAAATCGAGCAGATAGAGAAAAAACCAAAAAAGATTGAATACCTCTGTTTCTTCACCGTCGAAAGTGGGAAACAATCAAACTGAGGGATTTGAAATGAAAAATTTTATCGTATTGCTGGTCGGCCTGGTTTTGATGTCTTGTTCTCTTTTTGAGGATGAGGAAAAGGGTGGTATCTCCGATAAGTACGATTTGTACGATATGGGGCTCATCCCGTGTACAAATGCTTGTAAAGACCTTGTTTATGGAATTGCCATGGCCGAACGCCGCTGTACTGGATACATCGGTGATTGTAATCCGTCGGCAGACCCCTTTTGCATCGATGATTTAGAAGATGAAATATGCAATTCACATTGTCACGGACAAGATGAAGAGATCAACTATGCAGTAGATGAAAATGCTGATGCTGGTTGTTATCGAGCCCTAGACGAGGCAGACTGTTCCCAAGAAATCTATACATCTCCTTGGGATAATGACGATTGTCGTGAAGTATTCGAAAGTCTTCATCTCGATCTTGAGCAATTGTATTAAATTTTCTTGTGAAAGGAACTACAAAAAATGAAATGTGATGTATGTAAACGTCCCCTGGAAAAGGGATTCAAAACATTGTGCAGAGAATGCACAGAATCTTACTTGGAAACGGCCAATACAATCGGTAGTGCCCTGAAATGGGCAGCAAAACAAGCAATAAAATTTGAACGTAGACGAGTTCGGGCAAAAGCAAAAAATCAATAATTCTTGACTTCCGATAAGTGTCAACATAAATTCCTTCCCAGGTATTGCGCCTAGTTCCTAACACCTTCTGGTGTATCCCCATAGAATATCCCTCGGTTTCCTAATTTTATGGGGCTAGGCGCGGTCCTCCCTTTTTTTTCTCTATTGACTTATCCATTCAATTATACTAGTTTTTTGTTATTCTAGAGGGAGTTCAAAAATGGATAAATCTGAGTACTTCGGATTTGTGGCAACTATGCATAAATTTGTGGAGAAAACTCTACAAGATGCAGTAGCGCACGATCCAAAAAGTGAAGAAGGCCAAGCTTTTCGAGTCCACATGGATAAACACATACACACGCTCGGCAGGTCCCCTGCGCAGGCCGCAGTTCATTGGGCCTATGCAATGCTATCCGAAGCGGACTCAGGACGCCTACGGGTCGTTAACGGTCATTTCGGGATAGTCCCCCATTCTTGGTTTAGAATCACCGGGAATATCACAGAAGTAGATACTGAAGGGAAAGAGTTTAAAAAGGGTACAGAGTTTTTGGTCGACATCAATCAAGACTACATCATTGACCCAGCGTGTCCCAGCGTATCCCCTAGTTGCCTGTTGATTCATCAGAGTAGTCCCATGTGGATGATGTACCGGGAGAGTACAGTTGACGCCAGTAATCCAGCACAATGACGTCTGGTTGATTGAGTACGAATCAAAATATTACCTAGTTCTGTTCATCGAGCGGCCAGATTGGATACGAGGGAAAAGCAAAATGTTACGGTCCCGGCACCACCATGGTGATATTCAAGCTCTAAGCGAGGAAATCGCTCGAGCGAATATGCGATTTCTTTTGAATCACCGGCCTGAACAGCGGGACTACTCAGTGTTCGTCGATAAAATCGTTACCCACGACAAACGCAAACAAATCTATCACGATTTCAAGTTTATCAGAAAACTAGAGGCGATCTGACATGTTAAATGTAGATACTTTTCAATTACACTTAGACACCGTTACAGAAAAGGCTTCCTTGGTGTGCCCGATCTGTAAATGCAAAGACTGGACGGCAGCAAACGAGCCCGTGAAAGTACAGACCGGCTACATGGTAGCTGACCCCATGATTGCCAGGTTTGTGCTCCTATCGTGTGACCGTTGCTATTACACCATGATGTTCTCGTATCAAGACCAGTGGGGTGAAGAAGCCGGTTTAGCCGCGGCTTTATCTCCAGTCGGTGAAGATGTAGATCCAGATATGTTACTCCCCGATGAAGCAGCAGAAGATATGGAATTCTCCGGTTGGGGTGATGAGCTCCCCGAAGCTGCTGCGACTTTACCAGATGTAGAGTTGCCCCCCGTAGAAGAGGAACCAGGACCAGAACCAGAATCAGAACCAGAACCAGAACCAGAAGATGACCAAGTGTCTGTATTGGGCGCCGCAAAAAAAGAAGACGACTGGATTTATGAAGACCGCGGCGATTCAGTGATTCGCCACAAGAAACAGAAGAACGGGACAGTGCACCGGAGGAAAAAAGTAAAATCTCCAGACCCCACACTTGGCGGTGCCGTAGACGAACATGCAGAAGCCCAAAAGAAAGAAGCAATGCTGAAAAAACTATTTGAAATCTCGGATGAGGAAAAATAATGGACAAACAGGCACCAGAAGTAATTTACTTACAGCTCGATGGCGACGGCGGCGAAGAGTACTCAGAAGATTCGGCTACCTGGAGTGCCGACAGGATACATGAATCCGATATAGACTATATCCGAGCTGACCTTGTCGATCTTATCATGTCAGAAGCTTCAGAAGAAAATGAAGAAAAAGAACTAATAGACGAGGAGCCCACAAAATCATGAAAATTTCTTGTCTTGCAATTACCGAGGGGCGCCCAGAATTTGCAGAATGGCTCGCTTGGAACTACACAAAGCAAACATACGAAAACAAAGAATTCATCCTAGTTGCTTCTGAGGAAGACGAAGAACTGATTTCTATCATAAAATTGCTTATCCCCGACGCTAAGATTCGGACAGTCAAACCAGGTATGTGGGTACCCGTGAAACGAAATATTGCGATGAGTATGATTGAAGGGGACGTCTTCACTTGGTTTGATGACGATGATTGGTCAAGTGATTATCGCCTCGAAACCATGGCCAAAAAATTTGGGTGGCCTGAAAAGCAGTTGGTCATCCCACACGCTACAAGCCTGTATTACTACAATCTGAAATATCGCAAATCCAGATTCATCCGATGTTCGGCTTGGGCTTATGGACTATATGGAACCAAAGTATGTACCGAGGTCCCCTTTCGAGAAGGACAGCGCCGGGCAACTGATACACAGTGGGTATCAGACCTTAGAAATCATGTAGACAAAGAGCTCATTCAAAACGCAAATGCTGACCACCTATGCTTTGCGGTAGCACACAAAAAGAACATTTCGAATCCTGCTAGTAAGGTGGCGCCAATGATGCACAAATACGATTGGGATCATGTTCGACCCCACTTGGAATGCTCTAACTCTGATTTTAGAACAACTTTAAAAATGTTGGATGACATTCGAAAGAAACAGGGAATCACTTGAAAATTGCAACAATGACCTTTATCAAAGGAGTTGACCGGGTAACCAGTGGTATTTTATCAAACTTCTTGATTTCACTCCGCTCTTGGCAATCTTATGTTCCAGATAGCTCATACCTCGCTATTGAAATTGATGGACCGGAAGATGAGACGCCCGCACTCGCAAAATCACTTTGCAAGAGGTACGGGGTGATTCCTATAATCATCCACCCGAGAAGTAAAGATAAGTACTGGAACAAATGTCGGGCACTCAATCACTGTATCAGACAAACTAGTGAAGATACTGATATTATTATGCAATTAGACGTTGATATGATTCTTCACCCAGACCATGTAGCCATAGCAGCGGACCGGTTTGACCAGGGTGGTCGAATACTTTATCAATGTTTCAACCGATCTCTCACTGAACCAGTAATTCTTCATGAGGGACATGGCCAGAAAGCAGCAGACCAGTGGGAGGCCCTCAAACCATTGTCTCGATATGTTCCAACCGGCGCTGAACTTGAGGAACCTCGACATTCAAATCCATATGATGTGGATGGCCCGCCATCAAAAGCACACGGACCCTGTCAAGCAGCTCATCGCGCTTGGTGGTACTATATCGGGGGATACGATGAAAATATTAATGGATGGGGTGCCGACGACGCTGATATTGTCCGCCGGGCTAGCCTTACAGGCCGTCGTACTGTATGGGCTCCAGATGACATCCACTTGTATCACCAAAAACATCCGCGGCTGCATCAAGGTGTATCAGAAGAGGAGCGGAAAGAACGGATGAAACATAACCTGCACAACCGACGTTATTCTTATCGAAAATACGGTGAAAAAAGCTATCGAAGAAATCGGGGTAACTGGGGTGGAATTTAGGGCTGCCAAGTACAAAACTTTTCAACTGCATCGAATGAAGCCTGTTCCGGCTCACCTAAGAATTTATTTTGTCGTTCGTTTCGTACTTGCGGTCTGAATGAATTTCTAGCCATTACTTCACTAATAGTGGGGTTGACAAATTTGAGTATTCTCCCCCAAGTATTTTCATTATTCAGCTCTTTTGTCTCAACTGTAATATGTGGAATGTGGTTCAATCTAATAAAATCAGAAATACTTTGATTTGTCCATTGCCAGTAGCGGGCATATCCCTCTTCTTTGCTTTTGGTATCTTCCCATACTGGGAATACATCAGGCCATCCAGTCCATTGTTTATAATTCCTTCGATGTTTTCCTTCATTATTGTAAATTGATTTGCGGACTCGACGAGTAAATGAATTAACCACTTGTACCGCTGGTCGGTGTAAATGAATGAGCTTGGCTTCAGGGAATATATCAAAAAGCAATTCAAGGTTTCCGCTCATGTAATGGGCCGCTTCGAAATAATCAATGATTCTATGCTTTACTAATTGGTTTTTCCGAATCTTTAAGGCTCGAACATTCCATGGTTCTATTAAGTTCCTATGCTCGAGTGATTCCGCTTGCATAAGATGGGGAAAATTCAATTCATGAAACGTTGGTTTGAACCGCCCAATGCCATCAAAGAGATTCCACTTTACCCCCTCGTGCCTCGAGGACATAATCTCAGCGAGCATAGCTGCAAGACTGACCGTCCCGCACCGACCACTACCAACTGCGAATGTAATATTCATCCTTTTTTACCCAATTCTCTGCAAACTTGCCTATATAAATCCTGGTTATGGGCTGTCGCAGGTGTTGCTCTTTTTTTCCAATAAGCATCATGACGTTCGTGAAGCGTCTCATGTCCCTTTAAAGACTTAAAGGGTATTCCGTGGAGCTGACACCATTTAACGGTCCCCTGGCCCCACCCTGGTTCGCCGAGTACCCAATTAGGGTAATCGCTGATCATCAACCTCCAGGTTAGCCTACGCATGAAGAACGTATCAACCCCATTGTGTAGTATATCCCTATCCACAGGTGTATGAACAAAACTATCAACATCTGTTCGATGGGCGATAACAGCTTGAATAGTTGGTACTGGACTGTAGGGCCCCAATGATTCGATCATTTTGGATAATTTTGGGGTGACAAGAATGTCTGAATTGATGAAACCAATCCATTGAATGCCACTACTTTCTAAGACAGTTTCAATCATTTCTTTGATAAAAGGAAGCTGCCTGTGCCCGCCAACTAGACTCCTAGAATCTTGTGATAATAGCCATGGCTTGACACCATAGTTTTTCTTAAAGAACTCTACTTCCCCGGGAAAACAGAACGGATAGACTTGGAACTCTTGCTGTAATGATGAAAATGCCATATACTGGGAAACATCCCGGGGTGTATTATGAACATATTTAACAAGATTCACTGCAACCGCGGTTGTCATTTCTCATACCCCGCTCGATCCATGGCATCTCCATGCTCTGACCAAAATAGGTCGTGGAGCTCGTTATCAAAGTATTCTTGCCACTGGCCAGATTGACCAGATCGAAAGAATTTACTATTCAAGCCGTGCAACCGACTAAAACTAGGTATTTCCTGTTTCGGCTGGAACGTAGCAGCGTGATTAAGGCCGAGGTCAACTAAGGCACCTACAATCTTGGATGGTCCTTGCGGTTTACCTGCAATACTTTCAAATTTAATGATTGCAGTATCTTCCATAGGTTTTCGATCAAACCAAAAATTTACATGCTGGCCCCATGACGCCCACATCCCTACTGTCCCGAGAATGCACCGACGCAAAAGTTCTTTATTGAATGTTTCGCCTGAAAAATTCTCGAGATGTTTTGCATATGAAACAACAGCGTCCCGACCGTCTCGAACGATATAGATTGCCTTGTTCTTCCGGTGGAGTTCGTGAGTCTTGATAAAGAATGTACCCTCACCACCACGATGAATATCACCTTGACCGTTATGGCCCACGAGATCGAGAAGTTCTTTAGAACCACCTAACCCCGTATCATTATGTAGTGAACGAGTCTTGATTCCAAACTGTGTGTTGAGAATCATACGGGTGAGTGTATTACCGCTACGGGGCCAGCTCGCTATCCAGACAATTGATTTCATTGCCCAAGCCCCCAACCATGAATGTGGTGGTGCCACTTTCTTTGCCCGCGCAGTGGGCGTTTTATCCACTCGTGAGTCGCTTTATCTAGGCATGGTCCGTAACGACCGATAGAATCAGAACTTTCGGGGAAATAACGAAGATGGCCATTCGCGTCAAATCCGGGAACCGTGAACGATGCTTCCATACCTTCTGGTATTGACCGGACAAGCTCTCGGTCATTTGGGAGATGCTCGAGAATCTCCATCCCAATTATCATCCAGTCTCTGGCATCACCACCATGGGTATCAAATGCAAATTCTTGGATAATATCCCCGAAAGACTTTTTAAGGAAATCTGCTCGGTAGAAGTGAGCATTTTGGTGCCCAGACTGTTTGTTACCTTTGATGGCCATTTTTTGACCAACAGATCCAAAATCGACTCCAACCCACTTACTCCGGTGACCATGGTGCCACCCAAACGCTGCAAATGTGCCGGCGCCGTGGCCTACTTCGATGATGTTTTTGTCTTGTGTAAAAAGGTCCCACGTCTTCTTAAACCGAAGGGACCACCAGTGTTTGAAATTGTACACGGGCCCGTAATGAGCGCGGTCACCGATCCACACGTTGACGTTGTCATCATACCATTCTGATTCTCTATACTCGCCCATTATTCACCTTCAATTTTTCTCGTAAGGTCTAACTGAATTTTTTGAATTTTACTCAGTGACCATTGAATACACTGTAAATCTATTTCAATATTTTTGTATACTCCATTTAAAATCCTGAGAGTGGCTTGATCAGCCTCTTTCTCAGTCATATAGAGGTGTTCATTATCGTATATCCACCCATGGTAAATAGTGGATCTACTGAGCCCAGGTTTGGTGATTTTAGTTTCAATACTCTTATACTCAGTATGATAACTTCCCGAGAGCCAGACAATTTAATTCACTTAAAATTTCTTTCCAACACTTTGACTCATTACATATTCTTCCTCATGAAAGATTTCAGAACAATATTTCTGGCAAAATGTTCAAGAGATGTAGCCGCTAAAGCCGTAGTCCCCTCAACTTTATCATTATTCGCCTTTTCATTTAAGAGATCGTTAAGGCAATCGCACAGGGTTAAAATTGTTCTGTCCCGTAGTTCAATACTTTTACTAAGTTCTTCCAGTAAAATAGTTACGTGATCTTCCATACCTTCTCCATTTTGTTTTCGGATCCTCGGTTGCCAGGATACTAAAACAAAATTTTTGGAAGGTCAATTATCGGGAAGGTTTAAAGGAGGATCGAGGAAGGGGAATGAAAATGACTCTTTCATCAGGGAATTGAAAGGGCGTTTATCCCACTTTTGAATTTTATAGGTGAGCTTGGCCATACCGATTTTAGGAGGGCCTATCCGAAATTTATTTAACGGGTTGATTATCTCGTCTCTGCGGTTTTTTGGAATCATTACCATCTCGAATATAGAATATATTCGAATTACTTCCGACGACAAGAACTTTTTGGAAGAAATCGGTTCATTCCGTTGGAAAGTTTGCAATAACAACGATTTCCCGCTTTTCCGAATCTTTTCATTGAAGGGGAGCTTTGGCATCGCAAATTTTTGATATTTGTCCGGCTACGTCGAGCCATAATACCACCTCTAACGCTTGCAGCGTGCTTTTTTGGCAAATTTGACTTTGCCCGATTTGGATTTGCACAAACAACGACCACCCTTGACTTTCTTACACGTTCCAGCTTTCATTTTCTCTTCTCCTTAGTAATTAACCGGTGGTTACTGCCAGTTACTATTTACAACGACTTGATTTGGTGAAACTGACTTTGCCAGATCTGGATTTACAAATACAACGGCGACCCGCGGAAACCTTCTTACAGGTACCTTTGCGCATCTTCGACCCAGTTGAGCGAGATTTGCGAGTTGTGCGTTTTTTTGTTGTGCACCTACTCATAGGTTGGAAAGAAACTCCACCTTTGGTAGTTTTGCACAGGCATTTATTGCCTTTAACCCGTTTACAAGTTCCAGCTTTCATTTTCTACTCCTCAGTGTACACTCCCGCTTAATGCGTAAGCATACTAGTTAGACGATATATCGTCAATTATCCCTTTGTTTCTTTACTATACCAGCCACGAGAACCATTCCCGCGACTCCTAAACCAGTCGCTAGGGCTGGATTGATTTTACTCGTACTTGATATGCTCCCATATGTCCGAGATACATCAATTACCGTTTTGTCCGTCTCCGAACTGTCTTTTTCAAAAATTTTCGGCAACATGGCCAAAACTGGGGGTTTTGTCATTGAAACCATTTGTGGGGTAGTAGTGGGCATTTCAATGCTCATCATGGTCGCCCAAAACCGTTTACGAGTAAACTGACCACTGAGGTTGAGTTTCATATCTTGCATACCGGCAAATACACCAGTTTTAAACAGGCCCACTGCCGGTTTTGTTATGGATAACTTTAAAAGGCGTTCAGCAGTCGCCAGAACCTGCTTATCAACTGTAGTTGTCGGTGGTGTCTGTAACTCTGTTATTCGGTTGTACGCACCGCGAACGGCTGCCTCATCAAGTCTGTGAGCCACTATCGGGGAATAGGCACTTGTAGTTTTTGAATTGATCCACTCAACTCGCTGGTTATTCGACAATGATTTCCACAAAACCCGATAATGTGCCGCAGCAGTGCCGTAGTTATTATGGACATCAAGCCAGTCACAGACGTATGCCCAATATTGTGTTGAAGTGCATTTTCGGCCTTTCCGCCCGACACCTACCGGCCAACCCACATCAGACACTGTGGGTTCACCCCCATTGTAAGGCATTCGATAAGACCAATCTCTATCAACACTGTGACTGAGCTCTTGAGCAAGACCGGCAAATTTTGGAGCAAACGTCGTCTTTACCTGGGAAAATTTCCCAATCCTCATTGCTTCTCGTTCATACTCAGAAAGTCGGGGCCATAAATCCAAGATTTCAGCACGAATTCTGTTGTACTGTACTGGAGTATTTCGATTGAAACAGTATGTTGCGATTTCTTTACTTTTTGAGAATTTTTTATACCATGCGGGGTAGTCAGTGTATTTGGTTTCCCAGTAATTATCAGGTGCCGTTCTCCATTTATCTCGCTCATTTGTGCTCATTGCACACCACAAAGCGAACATATCATTATATTTTGCTCGAGCTTCTACACCAATTAAAGCAGGAATCCACTCGCCCATAACCGCTAAAGCTGTACTGGATACGCCCGAAAATGATGATTTAGCCCAAGATGTTATGCTTGATCCGAGGCTATTCCCAAGACTACTATCAAGATCTCCCCCTTGATACTGTGACATCTGTTGCTGCAGAGCTTCTGCTCGATCAGCCCCCGCTGAAATATCCTGTTGAGCTTGTTCATACCGTGCTTTGGCAGTATTGACTGTATTGTATACTTCAGTAAGACCAGATTTATCCATGAGCTCATTGGCGTAAGATACCGCTTCACGGACAGCATAGTCTTTTCCAGTATCAAGAGCCCACCCACCAAGCTGCTTCAATCGATCACTATCAATTTTGATGTAATCGCCAAGGTCTTTAACATTCAATTGAGAAATATCAATTTTGGAGAAATCTACATCTTTCACATTATCGTAG